>Ga0307517_10008291_pt1 | contig 14929 bp, 6 predicted proteins | sample 23_EM_MG_FD_194515 | JGI IMG/M metagenome (GOLD analysis project Ga0307517, IMG submission 194515) | Populus trichocarpa ectomycorrhiza microbial communities from riparian zone in the Pacific Northwest, United States - 23_EM | ecosystem: Host-associated > Plants > Roots > Unclassified | place... | reverse complement strand
CCCACTGGACATCCTGCAAGCCCAGGAGCAGGTAAGGCACCGCGGGGGTGACAGGCGTGCACATAGAGGGTCGAACCCGGGACGGGGGCGGAACAAGTCACACGGTTGACCACAGCAGCTAGACCCTTAATTACACTACAGCTGGACCTACAACTTTAGATGATGTCTGGCTAGTGTTGCTATTTGAGTTTTTTCCCAATCTACTGTACTTTGGAGTATGGAATCTTAAAGTAGTAAATAATTAAGATGACATGGAAATAGAAAAAGAAAATACTTTTTAGCCACACTGTTTATGATGGGTTTTTTCAATTACTGTTTTTTATTATTATTATTGATATGAATCTTAATTAATTATAAGCGCTTTGGAGTGAGTTTTACGATTTTCAGTATATTCAGTAATAGAAAAAAAAACCATTTTCCTCTACCCTTTTCATTGAGTTTGATTAAAATTAAGATTATTGATTTATATGGTTTGGGAAACTGAATTCTTGTTAATTTAGATATTATATGATGGTGCTTTTTTATTTATTTATCGAGAAACAGCAGGTAATATTATGTATATTTAATAATTAAGGTGAGGGTGGGCGTCAAAATAGATTACAGAAAATGAACAAGCAAAAGACAGTAGAGACTCAAATAATATTAACTTGAAACAAATTGTTTTAGTTGGGGCGACTTCAATGGAAAATACAAAATTCCCCATTCATTCATATAAAGTATAATTCGACTACTATTCCAACTTGAAACTATAGAACAAATATACGAGAATTAAAAAAGGTTTCGTCATATTTTAACGATTGAAAGGTAAAAACATGCTATACTGCCTGTGCTTAGAAGAAGAAGAAGAAGAAGAAGAAGGCATAGGCAGGAAAACGAACATGTTAACTCTGAATAGTTTTATATGAAACTTGGTAATTTATAATTAAATTAGTTTGTTGATTTTTAAAACATATAAATAAATTTTGATTGCATTGGAATTGAAATAAAAACCAGACATAAAGCAGGTAGCAGTTAGTGTATATGTGTCTATTAAGAAAGAAAGATTAGTTTATGTTTTTCTTTTTAATTTAGCCTTTATTTTTTTTATTATTTGTTTTTCAATTTAACCCTACAATTTAATTTTTAAATGCCCTTAAATTTATATTTTATTTTGGTTTCCACCCTTATTTTTTAATTAATTTTTTTTATGTGGTTAATTTTTTTCCTGGATGCATCCTTTGATGTTTGATTTATTTAGGATTAGGCTTCACGGTTTTTCATTTGTAACGCTTTCAATTTAATAATATGAATCACAAGTTTTAAATGTTAATATAGTTAGAAATTTTTTTTCCTCTTTATATTTTATGATTTTATCATTCTACACTATTTTAAAAAAAAATTATATGGTTACCTTTATATTTTTTCTATCAATTTGTCTCAATTTCATTACCTGAACAACGGGTTTTGCAAGCTGTTTTTGGATAAAAGTTTTTTTATATATATAAAAAAAAAAAAAGTTGTTTTGTTTTGTGTTTAATTTTTTGCAAATTGTTTATTTTATTTTATTTTATTTTATACAAATAGGTTTTATTTTGTACAAAAAATAATTATTTTGAAATAATATTTCTTATATATTCGGCCGTACATACATACATACATACATACATACATACATACATATTCACTTTGTTTCATATTGTTTTATCTTTTATTGATTTTAATGAATTAATTTGGTGAACACAAACGGGTAAATATCTCGTTTTGTGAGATCAAATATTTTGATCTACATCAATCTCTCAATTTTTTTAGTTTCTCTTTAAGTTATTATTATTAACAAAAAAATTATTTATTTACATAGATGAATATTAGATATTTGGATAAATTTTTTGATTTACACTTATAATTTATATTATGTAAAAAAACATATCAAAATAGTTTGTATACTCAAGATTTTTTTTTAAAGAAAGAAAAATTACAACCCGCTATGGAGTACATATCAAATCAAATTTTTAGTTGCCCTCTAATTAATGTTTCTTTCACCTTTATTTTTTAAATTCTTTAATGTAATTAATTTTTTTCTTGACTTCATCTTTAGACATTTGATTTTTTAGAGATCCGGCTTCATACAATTTTATTGCTTTGCATTTTTTTTTACTATTGATTTTATAATTATCTTTATTTTTTTCTATAAATTTATCTCAGTCTCATATTTCAGATCACGAATTTTGCATGTTATTTTTTAATATAAGGTTTTTAAAGTTGTTTTGTTTGTGTTTAATTTTTCAAAATGTTATGCTAATTCATTTAGATGTTTTTTTTTTGTTCTATACAAATGAAATTTATTTTTTAAAATAAAAAATATTTATTTTTAAATAAAATTACTGGTGTGTTTGGCCTTGCATAAATTTATCTAGTTAGTTTCATTTGTGCTTATCTTTTAAGTCATGAGTTTTTTAGGTTGTGAATTTATCTTTTATTGATTTTAATAAACAAGTTCACTAAACACATGAATAATTTTATGTGATTAAATATCTTAATTTACATTCATCTCTTAATTTTATGAATTTCTCTTTTGATTATTATTAATAAAAAAATTTCCCATTTATTTACATAAATGATTAGTAATTTATTTAATGAAACACTTGTATAGGCTTTCCAAATTTATACATTGAATTTCTTATGTTAAAAATTATATATTGAAACAATCTATATAGCTAGTTATTTTTAAAAAAAAAAAAATTTAAAACCCGCGGGTTAAATGGCTAGTAAAATCTAAACATGATTATCTACAGTCAAGTGATGTGTTTTCATGAGGATCCATTTCTCCGAAATATTAACCACAAAAAAATTTGCACCAGTTTATTTACCAGCTTAATTAGAAATTGGAATATATTTTTCGTATCAAGTTGCAATAGAAGAAATACAAAAAGGAAACGAGTTTCATTTATTTCTTGAGCTACACTACAGCAAATGGGCATGGTTAGAATCAGGTGTGCAACTTAGAAATAAGAAAGGGAAATGGTCTAGAAATAATGAATCGGGTTCTTACTGCTCCAAACCCTCAAATACTGCTCTCTTCATTCTCCAGTGAAATGTTATCATATCACACATCAAAGGAACTTGCTACATATGGCAACACTGCCCCCTTCCCCTTAATTTCCTCCAGATATCATATCCTTTCAAACTCATTCCAAAGAATACCGATACAGGGAAAAGGTAGCTCAGAATTTAGTGGATATTGCACAACGATGAAGAAGATGATCAACAGTAGCCTCATTCCTGTTGTCAGCCACGTGTAAGAAGTACGTGAAGAGAACCAGCAACTCCACGCCGCCTTCCCTGCATAGTTTAGGAAGCAGCAAGTATTTCTCATTGTCTTGTCCCATTTTAGCTTAATCAAGTTACACACCTCAGTTTCTAACAGTTAAACCCTCATTCCAATTCATCCAAACAAGTTTTGGTAGTCACCTTTTCAGTGTTGAATAAGTCCTCTGCAATTGCTTCCATTTGCTTTCGCCTTTTCTCTTCCTTCACAGACTCGAGCATATCCTGATTCCCATAGTCAAAATCTCTATCAAGAAACAAACAAAGACTTGATGTGATAAGTATTATTTCAAGTGGTAACACTTTTACTAAAAAACACAAATTTCTCAAATCACAAACTTATGTCTTTTAATTAAATGAACAAATTATAATGTCAATCAAAAGGTTGCCACATGGGTTAGTTAAAAAGTTTAATAACAATTATGGTATCTCTAGCATTACTCTATAGTAACCATGATCTTACTTGTATGGATATTTCGAGAATGGAATCAGATTGTTGAAACTATTCCCTGATTGAGTGTTACCCTGAGAGGATAAACAGCAAAAGAATTTTACTTAATGTCTTGTCAACAGGCATGCCCAAAAAAAAACCGCAATAAGAGAAAAGGAATAAGGAAAAAAAATGCAGATGCAGCATTTATTTTTATTTGTTTTCATTGACTCAACATAAAATTGATGGCAAGGGCGCATGCACAGATAACAATTTATCAATTGAACTGAATCCCAAGGACACAAATTAAAGGCATCATGTGACCAATTCAATGGCATCTTTCTTCAACATATTTCTCAGTCTAAAATCATGGATTTGATCAGCTCCACATATTTTCCCATCACAACCGTGGAGGAGAGAAATGACTGGACAAAGATTTTCTAATACACCAGCTAAAACTAATTGAGTCTGAACTCCCAGGCATGAGACTGGTAAAAAAGGGGAAAATTCCAGTACCTTTCTGAAGCGTTTGAAATTCAAAACTTCATTATTTGGAGTCGAACTGATTTGAGCAGGTAAATTCAAATCTCTAATGATTAAATCTTGGCTATAAATAATATCAGAATTTCCACTTTCAGCCTCATCAACTGTTTCTCGTTTTGCTGTCATCTTACCAATACTGTAAGTAGAGCTTACAACATGGTTATTTTCTGATCTAAGATGAGGGTCAATTGACATTTCCAGTTTGTTCACATATTTTGGCGCTTCTTCATTGGAGATATCTGCAGTGAAATGCTCTGATGTTGGTGTTTCCACTTCTGCCTCAGAATCTGCTACTACTGTCTCATCAGTAGAGCATGATGATGAAACAAGAACTGCAAGAGGACATATAGCAAGCATTACGTCAAAGAAATGTGTAATATAATGGTAATTTAAATAAGGCATGTATATATGTGTTCTACAATTGAAGGAAACGATAGGAATTTGTGGAAAAAGAAGTTGAATTACAGATTACTTTAAAGAAGCAAGAGAAATAATAGATCCCAAACAATTGGGCCTTCACAACCAAAAAAGACTTCTGCTGAAACCAAGGATTCTGTGTAGCAAATATGCATTCACACATTAAGATTTGTATCACATTACCACAATATGATCCCAAAATCATATTCTGCAACATCCAGGATTTTTAAGGCTCTTTCATGGCAAAGCATAATTCCTCAAAGTGGCTAATAGATTCATGTACTTCTCTCTAGCTTTGAATCACATAACGATGTAATCGCTCAGAAACTCTATAACATGCATGGTGTTCAACCTTCAACAAGTTACTTGTAAGCTTCTTCAATGAAACTACAGTGGCATATCCAGAATGACCAGAAACTAGAAACAAGAGATTCCAAAATCTCAGTGACGATACCAATACTAATGTAGTATTGCTTTCCTAGATTTATTATTATGGGAATTGCATCACAAAACCAACACTACTTTAAAAAAAAAAAAGTTCGGATGACAGGGCCTATGACTAAATATTCTTGAAATGCCTGATAATAGGACTGTAAATGATTTTTAAATGCCATCAATCATCATCTCGATATTGGTGCACAACAAAATTAAAACTAGAGATATTTTGCAAATTGGAACTTTGCAAGGCCTTACATTCCACTAGTTATGTTACGTATCATCAAAATGAAGCATCTGAAAGTCACTTATTTCTACATTCCCAGCTTCAGGGGATATGTGGTGTAAATTGTTTAATTATAGTGGAGATTCTAGGTTATTTCCATGAAAAAAGGGGGTGGATTTAATGTTGATCTCTTCTTTTGGTTTCAGGAGGAGGAAGGACACAAGACTTTGTAATTTTGTGTCATCTGTGCAGTCCTGTCTGCACCTGGTTAGAGAAATGCTAGAACTTTTAAGAACCAGTGCACTTCGATGTAATTTTTGTGAGATAGAATAGTTTTTGAAGCAGGACAGATTTGAAGTTTCGATCTTACTAGGGGTTTGTGGTGGATTGGGGCTTGGAAATCGAGGATTTAAAGGGATTAGAGTAAAGAGAAAGGGATATAGGGTTTGGAATTTAGTCAGGGATAAACTAACAGGGCTGCTAGCTTCATACTAGTAGGTTCTCAAGGAATCACACCTAGAAGATGGAAAACCTATATATCACACCTAAGAATTCACAACACAACCACCATTATAATTGCTGGAAATTTTATTTGTAAACTTACTCAACTAACCGGCACTCAGCAGGATTGGGCAACTCCTTTGATTTTCTTTCATGTTTTGGATGACGTTATAATTCATTTTAGTAAGTTTATACACATTTCTTTATCTTAAAGGAGCAAAAATGAACTGCAATGCAGATCAACTAACCAAACTATTATGCAAGTACAAGTGCTTAGAAAGGTGAAAGAGGGTAGATCCATATTTAATGCTGTTACAAGTCCTGTCTGTAATACTGCTTATGCAAATTGCAAAGCAAGGCACACTGTACATTGGAAAATAAGATACTGACCAGATGGTGATACCAAAACAGACAAGTCTAGATGTCCGGCTAAAACAGCTCTTAACAGATCCAACTCATTCACTCTAGACAATGAACCCAGCTTGTTGAACAAATTAAACTTGTCTGGTGATCCTCTGGGGATGACGCATACCACATGACTGTCTTGCCCACAATCCAAACCCTGAAAGAAAATATTCACCCAACATGCATTAGAAGATCATATGGTTTTTTTCTGCATGATCCAAACTTGGAAAATATTATTCACTCAATACATGTTAGTAGATAAGAGAAGTCAAACATGACAATTGCTTGTAAGATAAACAAAAGCCCCATGCAAGGTTTTTGACAAAAAGCATTGATGCTCCATTCAACATCACATTCTCTTTATAGGCTGACCATTGCAGTGATTGGAAAATATCTAAAGTACGTAGATCAATAGTTTACTGTTCTGATGAAGTATTGACATCTTAGCTATGCAAAGGCATCCATAAATATAGATTGGGGGAAAAGGAACAGGATTGTACGGTACCGATGCCAATCTAAACCTGTGTTTCATGGAAATTGTAAAAGCATCTGGCACTGACATGTGTCAGATACATCAAAAATAAAAAACTTAGTAAATATGAACAGACATGTGAAGATGGGTGCTAGTGTGGAGATTAAAGTACAATGTTCCTTTCTAAACAAAGGATCATTGAGCTTCATTTAACTTTTACTACAAGTTCCCATGTTATAAGAATATATTCTAAAGGAATATCTGTCCAACAAGTTTCCACCAATAGCCTAAACGCCTAAAAAATGAGGTGCTGCCATCCCAATCAATAGTTCAAAAATCTCACATTAGTGAACAGAATTCAAGTCTCGAGGAGACATGGCATTTTTATGTCACTGTTCACTCTTTCCCCATCAAATATTCTCTCTCTAAAAGTAGGTGTTCATTATGAAAAGTCGTTATGATACAATTACTGCTAAACAAAGCATTTATAACAGTAACACAAGAAGATATTTGCAAAGCAGCGGGCAATCTAGCCCAACAATACTCATTCCACTAGAGGCAAGTCTGCAGGCCTTGAGTTCAAGTTCTGTACTTGCCTAATCAAGCTTTTCATTAAGGCTGAAAAACCTAAAGAACCAGCATGGATAGCATAAAGTAGCAAAATCTACTAGTTAAAAGAAGAAGAATAATTTAATTTCAGACAGCAATGAAAGACAAGATAAAAGTCTTCAGATAAAGTTTTTAACCGGTAAGACTATTGAAATTTCATTTTAAAAAAATATACTACTCATCTCCCCGAAATCAAACAAGTGATAATAAAGTTTTTAACCGGTAGGAATATTAAATACTATTCATCTCCCAAAAATCAAACGAACAAAATAAGAGTCTTCAGATAAAGTTTTTAACCGGTAAGAATCTTGAAATTTCATAAAAAAAATACACTACTCATCTCCCCGGAATCAAATGAGTGATAATAAAGTTTTTAACCGGTGAGAATATTGAAATTTCATAAAAAAATATACTATTCATCTCCCCAAAATCAAACGAGTGATGAAGTTCCCATTTTATCAGCAAAAATGCAGATCTTAACAAGAGCATGAATTGCATACTTTGGCATTTGAACAGAATTCTTCTACTAAAACAATCTTTGCGCCGCATACTTCCAACAGAGACTGCAACCTGTCCTTGAACTTGTACTGCACAAGGGAAAATAACAATAAATAACTACCCAGATTTATAATGATAAGACTTCAGATCTAAGCTTACAAATATTGTCAGCAAACAACTAAGCTTCCAAACAGGAATCAAACTACCAATCAAATATTCACGCTATAACAAAGAGATTGGAACAATCGCCCTGGGACAAACAATGCGCATGGATCAGTGGATGAATAGCTCATCTCTCTACCTTACTCTTATTCAACCGCATCCATAGACTGATCACTATCATATCATGCCCTCCTCCATCAGCCAAAATGGGAAACAGCAGCTATCCATCCTGTTTTAACTCATTGTCATCTTCAACAACAGTTAAGAAAAATGACCAGACACTCCCTCCATGATCAGTTTAACTTTCTTTATTCTTTGAGATAAAAAATAAAAGAAGCAAAAACTTCTCCGTCTATCACAAAGAACAAAACCAGTGGTGCCTTGTTTTTTTTGGAATAACCCCCAAAAACCATAAGCCTCATGGTAAAAACAAAACCTTGTACCTTTCGAGTTTCAGTTAATCCTAAATTGGAACATCCAAAAAAAAAAAATCTTTCTGAAACTCTCCCAGACGCTTACCTTCATCTTTGAAATGAGATGGCTCCATATACATCTTGACAATCAAAGTGTGACATGCAGCTAAATTATTAACCTAGATTGCACAGACAATTAATGAACCATCTCCCTGTGGGCAAAGGCAACAGTATAATGAACAATTGGATAGACAAAACCATCCTTCCATTGTGCAAAAGCAATAGCATATTGAACACTACAATCACAATACTCAAAGCCATATATTCACATCCAGTTATAGAGATGTAAAACATCAATGAAACCCTCATTTTTTGGACCATTCAAACATGATCCATGAATGAAGGTGCTTAAGATATAATAGGGAAGGTGAGGCAAATTGAAGAGAAAAATATTTTGGTGTAGGCATCATAGATCTTTGAATCAACACAAGCTAAATAAGTCCATGGGTGGTTATGCACACGCAAAGATATTAGGCACATAAGAATACTAAGCTGATAAAGACAAGCAGTTAAATTCAATATTATAACTTAAAGAAGAAAAGAAAAGACAGTAGTCTGAGAAGTAGGGTTCTGGCTGGCATGTCATTGTTGCCTTTGATAGCAAAGATAAGAACAGTGTATTTTGGCATGTCCTCTATTCATGTCAACAGAGATTACAAATGTTATGAAGGGTCAGTTGAAGCTTTTATGAAATATCAAAGTCTAAGACACGGCAACTTTAAAGTTAAGTACACGTTGAAAATTGAAATATCACGCTTCAATGCAAGAGTGTCAGAAGGTTACAATACTTTGATTCCCCAAGGGAATCAGAAGTGATAGAAAAATTTTGTAATTACTGGAGAAAATCCTGAGTTTTTCAAGGAGAGCTAGTCAACCAGATCCAATTTATTACCATATTTATTGATTCCAGTAGACAGGTGAATCCTTCCAAACACTTAGCACGAGTTCCTGATGCTGCAACTTTGACTGATACTCCTTCCACTGTCAATGTAGGAATATAGCTGAGGGAAAAGGTATAATGTATTGTATTAGCTTCATCAGAATATATAAAAGGAACTGCAGATAAGCGTTAAGAAATCGGCATAACCATGACTGAAATGATACTTACGAGCTCCAGCTAGGAATTTCTAATCCAATCCTTTTTTCTGCAACCAACTAATCATAATACAGTAATTAGTGATTGTACAGACATAAATAAATAATGTCGGTTAGATAAATACTTTTGCATTTTACTGTTGCCCCTCTAGTGTCACCAAATATGACTTGTTTAACCATTCCCAAATGTTCCATGGAAAACATAGCTATTATTTACAACTTAACATTTTATGCACCAAAAGGATCCATAATCACTCCCAGTTAATGCAGCAGCTCCGGCAACACCATGGTGTATCCTAACCATTTTCAAACGTTCTCATGAAAAGATAAATTCATTACAAGACTCCTCTATTCTGTTTTAGTTTCGTCCAAAATAAAAAAACAAAAGAAAAGAAGCAATGAGGAAGTGTCAAGTGAGGGTTTGCAAAAGTTACAATTCCCTTCCAAACCTCCATTTATAAAAGTAAAGTTGTTAGTTAACATCCAAAATTAGCGCTCAAAAGGTTTTAACTTGAACATCAGCTACTATTAAACCCTAAATAAGAAGCAAGGGATATTAAACTAGTACCTCAACCCAACTCCTGAGAACAATAGGTTTCTTAGACACAATAGCATCAACAAGATGTTCTTTAACTGGCATGAGTTCATCAGCAAGAACATGTGTGCACTCTTCACTCAAATTGTAGGTAATGCAAGCACCTATAAAAAGACAGCATGCTAACATGAGGATGACTATAATATCTTGCAACAGCAAATGGCTTTCAAGTAAATTGTAGAATCCACTAAACTAACTCAAAAAGCTGCTTGGGTTAAGAGCAAGCATCACTTCCGAAGAAAGAAAAAATGGCGAGCTTCTAAAAAAATGTGATGGTGTAACAATACCATTTATGCTCTCAGAAAACTGGCAGCATTAAAACTGCAGGGAGACAACATGATTGGTTAATAAAGCAATGAGACCCGTAGTTACCACCAGTCATTACCTTTCTTCTCTTCATTGTCTTTTGCAAGTCACAAACACGCTGTATCTACACTGTTCAATTGAAAGTTAACCAAATTCCACACTAAAAGAGGGATCAAATCTCTGATTTCTTGATTCTAAGTGCACTGCAAACCCAATCATGGTAACTGACACACCTGGCACCCACTACCACTACCAACACTAATTTGCATAAGAAGGTCCACTCAACTAATTTTTAATCCCAAACTAGACAGGATTGGGTGTATGGAATGCTTCCCTGAGTTGCATAGGAAGAATAGCACGACTAATAACCCTGCCAACCAACTACCACCGGTTCTTTCAACATATCAATAGCTGTCATAGTTTAGATCAGAAGGTTTGCAGTGTATATCAGTTTTTTATAGAAAATGAAGCTCAATAATTCTCAAAACACATTAGTTGCACATCACCGCCAGTCACATGAGAAAAACAGCAATTATCAGTGATGGCTTATGACCAATATTATCACAAATATGTGCCTTGTGCTTTGGTCAGAATACAAATTTTCTTTCCTATCAATTGTAATCATATATTAATGGCAAACTGTAGGCTAGGGAAGAAAAATATAGGTTGCATAAGTCACAGATGTTGCAATCTGAAGGACATGTAACCAAACCAAATGGAGGGCAAAAAGGAGATCAACTCAATAATATAAAAGCAAATATACATGGAGATTTTATAGGTAGCTAAGTTGTTTCTCTAACTTACCAATTGATGAGACTTTGTCTCGAAGAAGCTGATCCACTTGAAAGGACTCGGAACAGTAGACGAAAAATACGAGTGGAACAAAACAGAACCTGCCAGATTTTAGTTGCATGACAATAGTTAAATTGGAGACGAACACACAGTTTTTTAATGTCTTATGGTCTTAATCTACTTTACAAATTGCTCTAAGACTGACCATCCAGAGTTAATCTAAGTTCTGTTACTGTTTTAAAAATTATATCTGATGAAAATGTCAAACATGCAAAAACCAAAAGGCCGAACATGGAAAAGACTTAATTTTACCTGTAGACGGCAGTACCAGTTCCAAAGGAAACCACATCTCCATCTTTTAAAGATGTTTCTTTATTTAGGAACTTATGTACCTTTTCCTTGTTAATGTATGTTCCATACTTGGAGCAATCTCTAATCAGAACTCGGGAGGGTAGGTCAGATTTCATGTGCAGAGGATGATCCATTGAAATCATTTCATCAACAACTAATTCTGCATGGATTCGAGAAACACCTTTGTCTTTGCAAATAATTACATCACAACCTAGAACAAGGATAATTTTGGATTATTTCAGGCGAATTGGGTATCAGCATAACTAGAGTAGCTCAGGTGTGATAAAGTCCTAAGCCTCAAGCAATCGATCAATCAAGGAATGAAATTACAGTGCAGTAATCCCAAACAATATTAATAACAAAATTACCTTTTCGGCCAACTTTGTAGACACCTTTTGTAAAGATATAATATTTGTCTTCACCTGCCAATTTCCATGTTAAGTAGACAAACAATCAGCTGAGTTGAGTGTGTGTATAGAGAGAGGGGTTGAGAAACAAAGAGACATGATAAATTCTAACTAATTAATTAAGTAATTTCCCAACCAAAATGAAATATTAAAAAAGAAAAAGAAGAATGAGATGTAAAACTGACCTGAAAGAGGATCGACCGGAAAAAGACCCCACACCATTCTGATTCTGATCTTATGAAGCAGCAGCAGCTTTCTTTCTACGATTTTTATTTCGCTCTCGCTCTCGCTCTCTGCTCTACAGTGTCTACACTCGACATGAGCAGAAGCCAGAAGGCTAACATATATTTGATTTTGGGCTAAATAGGACTGTCACTTGGGTCATCATGACCCATGAGATTTAGCCTGCATTTTCTCTTTTTCCGGCCTGCTTTCGATTTATCTTTCCTTTCTTCTGCTCTCACTCCAGAGCCCATCCATTTTTTTTCACTCTAACTACATCGCATAAATTAAAAATAAAATTAAATTAAATTTTGGTTATATTATTATATTCTCAATTTTAATTTTGACCTCCCTGTATTTTATTATATTTTAAATCATTTTTTTTATTTTTTTCTTAAGTTTCCTCTATACTTTACATATAAAACTACTTAGCAGCAATAATATTCAACTGAATTGATTAATTTTAAATTTTGAAAATGAAACAAATAAATTTAAAATTTAATCTCATTACTTTAATTCGCCATCCAAAAAATTTTATTTTAAAATAATCTAGTTATCTAAATGACCCTTTCTTCTTTTTTAGCTAAAAAAAAACTAGCAGTCTTAAAATCTCTCATTTGTTTATTTTTAAAAAAAAAAAATCAAAACTAAGCATGACATCGTAACTCAAGTTAATCTCTCATTAGGTTAACCATGTGACCTTGATCATAAGGCCAATATAATCTTATAGAAAGTAAATTGAAATAAATTTACAAAGTACAAATGAGATTAAAAAAATAAATCAATTAAAAAATAAAATAAAAAACAACTCAAGTCAACCTGTCAAACTCATAATCTAGGTCATGAGACCGAGATAACTTCATAGAAAAAAAAATGACTTGATTTAACCCAAGTTAACCTGCTAAACTCGTGCCCCTAATCATAAGACCTAGATAACCCTATAAAAAGCAAATAAAAAAAATTATGAAGTTCAGTTCTAAACTAACATTATCGGAGCCAATGTTGAATGATGAAATTTGTAAGAAATTAAATTTAAAAAAATGACACAAAAAAATAACTCAATTCAACTCGGGTTAACTTACCAAGCAATATTCTTGGATCATGAGACCGAGATAATTTAATAAAAAAAAAAAAAATAAATCATGTCTAATTTTCAATCAAACACAATATTAAATAATAAAATTGGAGGAAAAAAATTCTAACTTAACTGGGTTAGTTCACCAAACTCGTGAACCGAGTCATGAGACTAGGACAACTTAATAAAAAATTCAATGTTGAAGGACCGATGATCTAGGTCATGAGACCGAGATAACTTTTTAGAAAGAAAATTAAAAAAAAAACAACTCAATTTAACCTAAGTTAACTTGTCAAACCCGTGACCCTGACTATAAGACCAAGATATCCAAAATAAAATAAAATTATGAAGCTCAATTCTTTGTCAACAGGATTAATTCGTCAAGCCCATGATCCGTGTTATAAAAATAAAACAACCCAATAAAAAATAAATATAATATTAAAAGATAGAATTAAGAAAAAAATAGCATTGATTGAAAAAAAAAACAAAGAATAAAACAAATAAATCATTGTTCGAGTGAATAATAATTTAGAAAGAAGAGGATATTGACGCGTGTGATATTGACTCGTGTCACTATGTTTTGTTTGCTTCTCCTGGATTTTGTTTCGAGTTTAGTTGTGTACCTACGTGACATTCGGCAAACCAAATAAAAAAAAATGTTTTATTTATTTATTTATTTGGGGTAATCTAACCCAGCGATGCTCGTTCCATTAAAGGCAGGAAGTTCTGTCATTGCCTAATCAAGCTTTTCATTAAGACAGTGAAAAAACTAAACAACCAACATGGATGAAAAACTTATAAAAGTAGCAAAATCAAGTAGTTAAAAGAAGAAGGAGAATTTAATTTCAGACAGCAATGAAAGACAAAATAAAAAAATTTATAAAAAGTTTTGAATTGGTAAGAACCTTGAAAAATCATTAAAAAAAAAACTATTGATCTCCCCAAAATCAAACGAGTGTTAATGTTCCCATTTCGTCAGCAGAAAGGAATATCTTAACAAGAACAAGCATATGGTCAGCAATGATAGACTTGAGAAAATAACAAAATTCTTTTACGGAAACAATCTCTGCAACCTGTCCTTGCGTTTATACTGCACAAGGGAAAATAACAGTAAATAACTACCCAGATTAACAATGATAGACCTGAGATCCAAGCTTAGAAATACTGTTAGTAACAACTAAGCTACGGAATCTTAATTCAATCTTTTTGTGTAAGAAAAAAAAAAAAACCCTGATTTTTTCGATTTCAAAAACTGCATCTCAATTCTGTTTGAGTTTAGTTATAAATTTGGAGCCTTTCAATCGACAGGAAATCTAACCAGAAAATCCGATTGTTGCTCGCCATTTAGTAACTGCACCTGATTTATAGTCTTTAGTTATAAGTAAATGCATATTCTTAATAAACACTCTTGAACAAATCTTATTAACCATTCACTGCCAACAAAAAGAGAAAAGGAATAAAGCTGAAAAGTTTTTTTCTTTTTTTCTTTTTTTTTTGTCATCAACTAAAAAGCATTTACAGGAGGCGTGCTGCCTCCGTGAAATACCATCAAACCCCATCTCACGAGTTTCACGAGCAGAGCGTCCAACGTGATTTGACTATTAGTTGGCTT
>Ga0307517_10008290_pt1 | contig 14929 bp, 20 predicted proteins | sample 23_EM_MG_FD_194515 | JGI IMG/M metagenome (GOLD analysis project Ga0307517, IMG submission 194515) | Populus trichocarpa ectomycorrhiza microbial communities from riparian zone in the Pacific Northwest, United States - 23_EM | ecosystem: Host-associated > Plants > Roots > Unclassified | place... | reverse complement strand
CGGTAACTCTGCCATACGGATCACCACCAAAAAGCCTCTCAACCCAATTTATTGCGGATCTTCGTCTTGCTCGGCTCCCTAACCGAAAGAAAGTGCCCAACGCTCGGTGACTCCCACCGCCCAGAAATCGGCCGACCTCTGACACATAACCAAAGAAACAAAGGCATTGCTCACATCCAAACGCCGTGGAAAGAAATTGTACTTCAGCGACGTGAATAACAAAGTTAGAGGTCTTGTCAAAGCATGGGCGGGCTGATATCGGTATCGAGGGCAGGACGGTTGTCTTGGAAGCTTAGCGTAAGGTACCCGATTCAACGTGCGCCGCCGGCGGACAAAGAGAAAAAAAAGGCTCCGAGGTCTCGGTCGCCGAACGAAGCCAAGACGGCGACGGGCCGAAACAACGTACCTGGATACGATATTTCACACAACGCCCGTAATTCGGAAAGACCCACTTCCACCGAGAACAACATCACACGACGTCGACATGAGGATCGTTATTCGCAACTGCCTGTTCTCCATGGTGATCGACGTAGAGTGAGAAACAACGGCGAACGTCGCATCAAAGAACGAGTTCATTTCACCGTTCGTGACACGCTTTCCCCATCCTGGGTGGTTTCCATGAGAGTATAGCCTTTTATCGAACAAATAAATCCTACACGTGCAAGTTGAGCGTTGAGCGTGATCCAACACGCCGTAATCGAACTCGAGTGGACAGATCGCGTCTTTGACATTGACTGGGGTGTCCATGACTACCGGGCTAGGTTGCGCCGCGTGTTTGTTGGTCGTGCCTGGATTGGCGTGTACAACACACCCTCTGGTTTCGGGCTGCTCGGATCCCCACCGGGAACAAAAGCCAGTTCTTCGCTGAATAGTTTACGGAAAAAAACTGAAGGCAACGGTGCAATCAGTGCGTTCCAACAGGTAGACCTGCAGGAAATCGAAACCAACTCAAACTTTGCCTTCAACTCCTTCGTGCAAAGCAACTTGTGGCACTCCTGAGCCACGACGAGGAAGCGCCACCCACGCGGGTGCGAACGTGTAAATCTATTTGCGAGAGATGAGCCGGGGAAAACATGCACTAGGCAACGATAAGATATGTGGGGGTGGGGGGGAATATTGCAGAGGGGTGAACCAGATCCCAATTCTGACCTATACCACACCGAACTTCAGGTGGTCATGAGCAAAAGAAGCGTAATCTTCTTGGTACGCCCCATCCTATGTCTCGGCGCACAAAACTTCCAGCCTGCCTTCCACCTTCCCACTGGCGCTCTCCTTGGCCGTCTCCAACGCCATCTCGTAGTCCATCTCGTCCTTCATGCTCACATGACCCCCATCTTCATCCTTAAATTTCACATCCAGCTTGCCCACGGGAATAGTGAACTTCGAGCTCAGCATACCCATGAACTCGGCATAGGTCACGTCTGGCGTGAGGGCCAATCCTCTCACTTCGTCCTTGAAGCAAACCTTAACTCGGATCTTGGAGAATTCTGCGGAGCCCGGCCCATCGTCATAATCGCCAGAACCATAACCTTCTTCCTCTTCTTCGTATGTGGGTTTCCTTCGGACCACGCTACGCTGACGGCCCGCGGTCGAACCGCGACGGCGGACACCACCACCCCCAGAGTACGAGGAAGGGGGAGGACGCATGGAAAGTGAACGTGATGGAGGGTTTGCGTTATTCCTGGCCCACGAAGCGACCGTGTTGTTCCGTTGGATCGGAGGGGGAGCCTGGTCCCTGTAGGCGTCAATGTAACCATCGTAGTAATCCGCCGTTTGTTCCTCTGCGATGAATGGGTAGGAAATTACGTTAGCGGCATGGCACCAAATCGAAAATGAAACGGTTAGCGATTGGAGACGCACTCGGTGATGCCAGCTTCTGTCCAGGTGAGGAGGGAGGTTGCTTGGGCACTCGCAGGGACAATCCCCTGATTGGAGTAGCAAGATCTTGCTGTATGCGAGGATTACGCCCCACATTGGTGATGCTCCTGTTGAGTTTGGCCTGTGGCAATGGCGGCGGCGGTGGTTGCTGGGAGGTCTCAGATCCCGAGCCCTGGTTACGATTGACTGAGACGCTGATGGTGGTCTTTGACCTCTTTAAAGGGACAGGATTGATCTGATCCACGTTGGCTATCCATTAATCGTGAGATCACATTCCAAAAGGGATGATCAGATCCAGGTGACGTACTCGGAGCAGGAACCGTTACGCTGCGTGTCAATGGCGTGCTGGATTCGGATGATTTATCCTCGTTGTCTGGGACGAATGTGCCCGTCGGTGTGATGCCTTGTTTGAGGCGGGTCACACCGGTAAATGTGGTATAGGTTTCGTTTGGGTCGGCAGTGGCAACCAGTTTCTGCATTTCCAAAAAGAACCATGATAAGGGATTACGTCGGAGAAAGGAAAGATCCCGGGATCACTTACAGCCTTTCCCAAATAATCCTTCTGTTTCGCGTTCCTCAATTTGTTCTCCGACGGGCGATACACGACTCCGACAGGCTAGAGGTGAGAGAACAAAATAAGCCGCCTCGCTGGGAAAAAGAGCTCGAAGGAATTGAGAACGCACGATGCTGAACACCGTGTATCCTTCACCACGATCATGAATGGCCTCATCGATGACTCCATGTTCAGTGGTCACCTTGTCAGCGCTTGCCTCCGCGAGGTCCGCCATTCCGGCATCGTGGTTGCCGAGGTATATTTGAGAGAGACCCTTATTGAACAGGACTTCAGCCGAATAGAGTTTGAACTTGAGGCCCAGCTGTTCGTAATTGCTGGCAACAGACGGGCGTCAGTGACGGTACCACAGTTGCGGGTCGGAAAAAGTGCCGAAGATGTAAGAATGCGCAGGGCGGGGGGGCAGGCCGTTTCTCTGAGTCCGGGTACTCACATTGCCTGGTTTCCCCTCAGGTACAACAACGAATCCTCAAAATCCTTGTAGGCGAGGTCGAACCGCTCCAACAAAAAGTTGGAGACACCGCATTGAAAGTACGCGACGGCCAGGTATTGGTCGGCATCCGTTGCGAGCTGGAAGTGCTTTACTGCCGTCTCGTGGTCACCTACGGTGGCATAGATGAGGCCCATGTTCGTGAGGATCTTTGAAGATTCGCCAATCCGCTAAATTTCCGGGTGGCGTCGTGTCAACACCCGCAGCAGGAGGGCGGAGTTAAGGGCGGACACTTACAGCGAATAACTCGAGGGATTCGTCAAACTTTTCCGCGTCGTATGCAGCCAATGCTGAAGCCCATACTTCTAGTTCCGCCTTGAGAGACATGTTGTCTGCCTCCGTCCGATGCAATCAAATCCTGGGGAGTTGTCGTTTAGAGGGAGGAGTTGCGGGCCGGCGCAAGGAACGTGTGGGTGTTGGTACAGGTGGTGGAAGTGGTAAAAGAACGAAAGATGAAGGAGAGAAAAAGGGGTTCTTGACCCGGGGAAGTAATGAAGGGAGAAAACAAGAAAAGGGACGAAAGGGGAAAACAAAGGTGAATGGAAGGAAGAGAAAACGTACGTTAAATAAGTCGGGGGGAATCAGACCTTCGACCGAAGTGTTGCCATGGAATGTCTCACCTCATCCTCGAGGCCAAGCGAAGCAACAAAAACACGACTTTGATTTTTTTTATCTACCCGAAATCAAGAACAACGGACAGCCTGGACGAACGCCTTAACCTTCTCCAAATCCTTCCCATTCCCATCTCCATTTTCCACCCCCCCACTCACGTCCACTGCCCACGGTCTGACACGATCAACCGCCTCGGCTACATTTCCAGGTGTTAGACCGCCTGCCAAGATGACCGGCATTCTCCACCCGACTGTCCCGGAGGAAGTTGCGGAAGAACCGTCGCCACCAGCCCCGGAATCAATTTCCCCCGACTCGACCACCGCCCTCGCGAGGTCCCAATCAACAACTTTACCGCTGCCTCCCGAGAGTCCGTCGGCCTCACGCATAGAGTCTAACAACACAAACTCATTCAATCCCGGCCGTCGTAACCCCTGCAACAGCCCCGCATCCACTCCAGCTCCGGCCGCAGAAGTAGAAGAAGATGCCGCCTTGACATGGAAGACCTTGATCACAGGCACTGGGATGTGCTTACACCATTCGGCCGGTTCATTCCCGTGTAGCTGAACAACATCCAACTGCACCTCAGCTGCGACCTGAAGAATAAACTCCAACGGCTGATCCTGGAACACTCCAACCAACAAAGGCCCTCCGCCAGATGCCGAGATGGCCTTGGAAAGACGCCGTGATTGCGCAGTAAACCATGGTTCGTTGTTCGTCGCAGGTTCAGCATCAGTTGTTGCAGATGGCGTCGGGGACTGCTCTGGATGTGATCCAGATCGCGTGAGTGAGGGGGTGGTGGACCGTTCCAATCGAATTCTTGAGGAGATCCGCTTGGCCTCCTCGTAGGACACCCGTCTGCGGCTCTTCGGCGCAAACATCAGACCCAACAGATCAACTCCAACATCTCTCGCATCCACAGCCTCCTGTTCAGTCCTTATCCCACACACCTTCACGAGCGGGTTCGGTTGATCGTCGGCTAATACTGAAGTAGATGATGGTGCTTCAGGTATATCGAGGAGCTCCCGGATGAATTTCCCCGTGTTCTCCGCTCGCATTAGCGCTTCACCCACGAGAATGCCTCGGACACCTTGTGCGGTGTACGTTCTGACGTCCTCGGGGCCCGTGATTCCGCTCAGCGCACACAATATGACGTCCCTCTCTCGAACCATGTCCACCAGCCTAGTCGTCGTGCCCATGTCCACGTCAAACGAGTGAAGGTTCCGATTATTGACTCCAATGACCTTCGCCCCGATGCTCAGAGCGATCTCCATCTCCTTCGCGTTGTTCACCTCGACGAGCGGCTCCATCCCAAGGGACAGGGAGAACGCATAAAGGGCTTGCAGACGGCTGAGAGGAAGCATAGCGACGATGAGGAGAACAGTATCCGCCCCATGTAGCCTGGCCTCGGAGATCTGGTACTCGTCCAAGATGAAGTCCTTGCGGAGGATCGCAGGTCGGTCTGTTAGAGAGTCAACCGCCTGACGAGCCAAACGCATGTCCAACAAAGATCCCTTGAACCAAGCGGGTTCCGTCAACACCGAGATGACGGAGGCTCCCGAAAGCGCGTAGTTCAACGCTTGTTGTGCAGCGTTGGCGGACATGGATATCGGTCCCTTCGACGGAGAGGCTCGTTTGATCTCAGCCATCAAGGCTGGAGTGCGGACTTTCATCCTCCTCACCAAGTCGATCTGGGGAGGGGCCAAGTTCAGCTTGAGCGAGGTAGAAAGGTCGTCGGAGGATGTTCCGGGGGTACTTTTGGCCAGATCAACGTCCTTCAGTCGCTGGGCATAGATTTTGTCGAGAATGGAAGGGACTTTTCTTTGTTGTTCTTTCGTAGGAGCAATACCCTTTATGATCTCAACCTCGAAAGGGGGGAGATTCGGGTCTTGGACTCGGAAAGATGGGTTTTCATCCCAAGTACCACCTTGTAAAGCCAGGAAGTTGGCGAAGAGCTTGTCTCCGCATTCCGATAGGATAGATTCTGGGTGATACTGGACCGCCTCGAGGGTGTATGTTCGATGTCGAACACCCATGATAACACCACTCTCCTCGGTTGTCGCAGTTATGGAGAGATCAGGGGGGAAGGTTTTGACGTTCGCACCCAACGAATGGTATCGAATGGATTTAATGCCTTGAGGTATGTCCCTGAAACACCCCCGTCCGTCGTGTCGCACCCGGCTGGCTTTTCCGTGAACAATCTCTCCTGCAAAACTAACGTGGATTACGCGTGAGTCCCAGGCACAGAGTGATCATGGCCTAAAAGCATCGAGTTTGACTCACCCAATCTCCCCGCCGAATACATCGACCAAACACTCCAAACCCATACAAACGCCAAGCACAGGCACCCGACCCATGAAATACTTGATAGCGTCCTGCGAGATCCCCGCGTCCGTCAAGGGATGTCCAGGTCCTGGGGAGATGACTAGGTACTTGATGTTGAGTTTTGGGAAGTCCTCGGGGGAGATGGCGTCATTGCGGATGACCCTAACAGAGACACCGAGGAGGGATATGTATTGGTAGAGGTTGTAGGTGAAGGAGTCGAAGTTATCGATCAAAAGCACCTCAACAGGGACCGTAAGCTCGGGCAGGAGGGTTTTTTGCGTTTCTCCATCTTGTTCGATAGTTGTTGTGGGTGTAGGCTGGGTCGGTTCAGGGATAGGCTGGGACATAACTTGGGCAAGAAAACTTGAGCGGCGGATGGGGATGGAAGCGGAAGCTGACTGGCGCCCTACCTCATCTGATTAGCCGCCAGAGCATATCAGCGATAAGATCGGCAAAGTCCAAATATGATGCGAGACGGAAACCGGTTAGACAGGATACAATACACGATTACAGCGTTCGTCGATGTGCATAAGTAGTCTGAATTGGCCAAATCGTCTCGACGGCAAGATCGCATCTGAATGCGAAGGTGGGGGAGTGCGCCCGACTGGTGTACACACACACCTTCACGCCTTGACGATAGCAGTCGGGTAAAACTCGAATGGTGGCAGTATCGTATCAACTGCACTTCTTGGGGTGGTGCTGGACAGCTTCGAGCGTGTACTTGTGGTGACGAACGCCTATGATGATGTTGCTCTCCTCGGTGGTGACGACAAGGTTATTGGGGAACTTGTCGGGTTAAGCGGTGGGGGAGTGGTAGCGAATCGACTGAATTCCCTGAGGAATGTTGTTGAAGCGTCCCCGGTTGTCATGACACACTTGGGAGACCTTTCCGTGTATGATATCTCCGGCACATCTATCAGGAGAGTCCCATCAGGAGTGCGTCCGGCGAGTTCGGAGGGCATGAAACATAACCATACGTGATCTCTCCGCAGAGAACATCAACCGAACATTCCAGACCCATGCAAACGCCCGAAACGGGGGCCCTCCCAATGAAGTATGTAATGGCAGCCTGCGAGATACCCGCATCCTTCTGCGGCTGTCCCGGCCCAATGACATTGGTACCAATGAGGCCAGGGAATGGTAGAGGTTCCAGGTGAACGAGTCGAAGTTGTCGATCATCAACACCTCGACCAGGCAAGCGAGATGGGCTGGAAGAGGCATAGTTTCGTGTCTTCTAAGTGGGTATGGGTGTGTCGTCTTGGTGAGAATTGTTAGCCAGAATAACCTCGACAGCTAATCAGAAAATAGGGGAGTGAGTAGGACCACATTTGAGAGGACTCTTGAGTTTAAGAGTGGACATAAAGATCGAAAGAGCCGATCGGTTCGAGCTGTAACCCGCAAACAGTGTATATTCGCACATTGTCCCCAACAATTTCTGCTAAAATAAGACAGTGATGATTAGATGGCATGCGTTCGGGAGAGCAGTCATGTGTGGTAGTCGGTCCATGGAGGAAGTGGAGTGATGCGGTCATGCAAACTATGCCCCCTCGAGGTCGAGGTCGTCCTCATCGTCTGACGAGAAGCCGCAATTCCCGGTCGATATCGGTAACACTCTGTGCCTGGACCCCAAACGTATGTCAGGATAGGACCGAAGTTTAGAAGCGAGAAGTGCTTACTTGGCGAGAAGTTCCTCGACCCCGGCTTTACCTGCTTCCCAATCCACTCTCACCCAATTATAAACTAAATCTCCACCGCGGTAGACGAGCATTGTTGGAAGCACGTCGGTGTCAACGTTATCCTCGTCGTCAAAGTCCAGTTCGCCCTCTCCGTCTTCTTGGTCCCTCTCGTTGCACTCCGGTTCACCGTATGGATCCTCTTCGTCGTCCTCGTGAATCGTTCCAGATCTGATCGAGTGTTTAGTCGACGGAGGTGATCTGGTCCGTTTGGGCGCAGTCGGGGAGCCTGAGGCGAAGCCAACAGCGGACGCCTTGGCACGTAAGAACTTAACAGCAGCGTGCTCTCGTGCAAGTTTGCCCAACGTATTATCCAACGTTTCACAACGGTCCAACGACTACAATCAAAGGCTCAGTGCAGTCAAACAATATAGATCGATGAACCTTACCGAATGGTATAGATGCAAGACGACCCAGACGTGTCGTTCCTCCTGCTCGACCGCCTTCAAAAAACCCTCCAATCCGACCTCCCGCAAATGGCCAAATCGGCCGCCTCCACCATGATTGGTCCGGCCGTTATCGCGCACACGGGCGAACGTGATCTCTTCAAACTTCTGACCATTCTCGTCCGGCTCTAAGGCCCTTTCCTCAAGATACGTCATTCCCGTGAGACTGGCCTTCTCCATCCTCTTGTTCAGGTCCTCGATCTCAGCAGTCCTCTTGTCCCTTGCGCTCCTCTCCGCCTCATTCCGGTCGCGAATAACGCCCTTGACTCCCGTTCGACCGGGAATACCGACTCCTACACCACCAGAGGGCTTGGATTGGACGGTGGAGGGGAGTCGACGAGGAGAGCCGTCGCCATCGGAGTAGTTGTCGGCGTCGTTGTCATCTGGCCATTTAGCGGCGTCCGGGGAGGGAGAGCGGCGTGGGGAAGATGAGCCCGAGCCTCCGCTGTTGAAAAGTTTACCCGACAACACTAAATCTTCGAGATCTGCCTGCGCAACGCGTATCAGTTTTGCGATTTGAGGAGATTCGAAGTTAAATATGAAAGAAATATACCATCGGAAAGAAAATAGATTGACCCCAGCCAAGCCGGCTGACGGTGGTGGCAGAACACGGAGGACGAGATGATCGGCTGTGGGTCCTCCCCCCCTTACCTCCGATCTTGCCGTCTGCACCGAGTCTTACGCGTTCTGGACACCGCCGACCCCTCGATAGAGGGGTTACACGAGTGAGGTAACCTTGTTGCTATCTACCAGATGAAGAGCACTCAAAATGCTGAGATGGGACGCTTCTCGCCCGTGTCTGGAACACATCACTGGTGAGCTTTCTTGCGTTCGGCCAGCATCAGGCTCCACACCTTAAACTACGGTCGCTTAACGATAAACCCTAGTGAAATGCATCGCATCACGACGCGTCGGTGGCTTTCTGGAAAGATTCATTATTCCTGGCCCGTCCCATGGATCAATGATCCGCTCTGAGGTCACTTTTCTATCAAGCTCGGTTATGACGGCGAGTGTGGTGCTCGAGACGAACGCCCATCATGTACGATGGCCACAAGCGCAGTCCTCCGATTGCTTGACTGGAATTGGGGTTCTCTCGAATGTATTACAACGCCACCAATTGCACGTTCTAGCGGCAGCGCCTGGCTCCCATCATTCCCACCCCAAAGGCCGTAAGGGTCTTGAGAACGTCTGTCGCGCTCGCGGGGGCCCATTGGGCGAGTCTGGGCAGCACCCTGGTACGTGGCGGAGGGCTTGGAGAGTGCCAATCATATGTGTTGACGGGATTCTCATGTCTTGGGTCCATAAGCATTGCCAGGCCGGTCAGTTATTTCCTGCGATTTCAGGTTCAGGTACTGACTGAGTTTCGGTCTCCCTTCGGGTCGATCGGAGTGATATCGAATCTAAGAGGCTCAGAGTAACAAAATTGCCTCTCGCCCCTCATCAACACCCCTGTAGACGGGTCTGAATATCGACCTCAACTGAGATGCCTCAATCAGACACCCAATATGCCCGACCATGCAAGTTTTTTTAAATCCCTTCTTCCAAAGCACAGTTCGTGCGCCCAGTCCTATTCATTCTTCCATCAGTGTTTCACATGGTCTGTTACCCACGACTGTATGCAATGCATTCCTCGTACCTTGAAGCTCTTGCAGGGTTATCCCCATCATTACTAGACTGACCGCCCGAACGTGCATCTCGGGGTCTCGCCTGATCAAGGTCGAAACGGGGGGGCTACTTAAGTTGTGAAAGGTTCGCATGGGTAGCACAAGCCCCAAAACCCCCTCCTGCAATGGCTCAGTCAGGCGACCAGTTCATTCTCCCAGACCTCTACGCAGTACTTCCCTTCAAAGGTGGCCAAAACCCTCTTTTCGACATCGTCCGCAAGGAGTCCAGAGATTGGATCAACAGCTACGATATCCTCCCTCAACACCGGCGCGCCGGATTCACCTCGACTTACAGCGAGCTCCTCGCCTCTTACAGCTACCCCGATGCTCCCCACGATGCATTCCGCCTGTGCGCGGATTTTATCAACGTCTTGTTCATGTTAGACGAAGTCAGTGATACTCAGGACTCCGATGGAGCACGGGAGACAATCCATCTCTTCGTTCGTGCCTTGAGAAACGATCCGGACTGCGATGATGGTTCGCCACTCGCCAAGATGCTCATTAGGTACGCAGCCGCACACCGGCTCACGCCGTATGACTTGCCCTGGGTTAACTTGTCCCCGAAGTTTTGCAGACCGACTCAGGAAGGTCGCAACCCCAAACTGTCAACGCCGTTTCTATCGAGAAAATGTAACGTATATGGAGGCAGTACAAAAGGAGGCCGAGTACCGTGCGAGCGGCAAGGTCGTCGACCTGGAATACTACCATTACGTGCGCAGGGGCAACAGCGGAGTGCTCGCATGTTTTGCCCTAATGGAACCTGCGTTGGGGATTGACCTCCCAGACGAGGTGGTCGAACATCCGACCTTCAAGGAGATCTCGATTATTGGAATGGACCTCGTCTGCTGGTCCAATGTACGTTACATAACCCAAAATACCTTCAGTGTACTGATCTGAGCTACGCACCTTGTTTCACCAGGACTTATACAGCTTCAATATGGAGCGGTCCCGGGAGATTGACGCTGCCAATATCATCACCATCCTGATGGAGCACAAGGGGTATACCTTGCAACAAGCCGTTGACCACGTTGGAGAGGCGTTCGCTGGCCTCGTTCAGCGTCTTCTAGAAGCACGACGGAACTTCCCCAGTTTCGGGTCAGAGGTTGACCGGGCAATTGGCAGGTACATCGATGCCATCGAGATTTGGGTGGTTGGGAACCTGGACTGGAGTTTCGCAAGCAAGAGGTATTTTGGGGAGGCGAGCGAGGACGTAATGAAGCTGAGGATTGTGAAGTTGTACCCTCGGAAATCCGAGCTACAGCAACAGAAGAAGGCCATGGTAACCCCCGACCAGGTGATCGAGCCTGCCTCATCAGTACTAAACGTGGCGGGCAAAATTTTTCTCCCCTTTCTCACCTTATTTACCACTTTTCTCAATTATTTGTCCATGTATAAATAAGCTGGAGCCTACTTTACTGATGGCCTGTGCGGAGAGAGCTGGGTAGCATAACAGGGTTGCATACGGCGACAAGGAGTTCATCTACATACACACGAAGCTGTTTAGATTGTACCAGGACATAGTGTTCTTCTTTCCATTCTTGAAGTGATCGGATCGTTCGGACGCGGCAGTGGCGCTCGGAGGTTGCCGATTTATCTGATCCCGCCACTATATCTTTTTCCGTCAGGGCCATCGTTCACACACCAAGAAATACTTTCAATTCTTCCCACCGCCACTCCTCTTCGTATCCTACGACATCCTTTCTCAAAACCACTTTGGTCTTCAACAGAATTTTTGTTTGATGGCTTTTCCCTGCTCCCCCAGATATCCTTTTCCCGACCCTCACCTCTGTCGTCCCCGCAACCGAATCCCGCCTTCCCGGTCCGTTAGGAGCACCACCGGATCCAAACTTGCTGGTTATCCTCGCGCCATCGAACATAGTGTCTGGGGCTTCAAACAGAAGGGCCATGTCGCTGGAAGTGACCTCTACCATGAACGCGAGCCCCAAGTCGCATCAGCAAATAGTCCGATCACTTTCAAAGTGACGAAAAGTGGCAGAAAGCACACAGAAGTGCACAGAAGCGTGCTTTCAGAGGCCAAGTTTTAACTTTGCAGAAGTACAAGGCCCATAGGCGCCCAAAATTGGCAGGGGGAACACTGAGAAAAATTGGCGTTCGTCAAGCGCTGGGCAAGTCGGATAATTGCTTTTATTCCTTCGAGCGCTGCGACTTGAATGAGCCCGAGTGACAGTTGAGTAGGCGAGGGCGATCCTGTGTCGTTAAGGACATTCGCCAATTTTCTACCAACAATGTGGAACGAGGCGGCGCTGGTGATACGACGCTCACCTGATGCGGATAAACGTTGGTAAACGGACTCGAGCATCGCCAACTCCTGTTGGTGATGTCAGCTCGAGGTCATCTTCACTACCTGGGAACAGAGGCACGGCTGAAACAGGAAGGTCAAGCCCGCGGGGCCCCGACTGAGGACTCTCTGGATGAGGGCGGGGTCGCGGGGTCGAGATATGCATTTGACGAGTGACCTGCGGCGACTCAATTTCTCCCATTCATCGATCGAGTTGACCGCGACTTGGTAGATCTTTTGCGGACGATGTTTGCTACCTCCACCCCGGATAGGTGGTTGATAAGAAAGTGTATGCCCTGGAGTTCTGCGGACGTCGTTGGAAATAGTTTCTCGGTTTGTTTCAACCGTTCCTTCGCCGCTCGAATGTGTCGGGTCCGCCTCTACACATCTTCCTCGTAGAGGTCGCGCATCTTCCCAACTTCGGGCTCCAGCCCCTCAATCTGACCCTCCTTGGGCTTACGCGTCTCCACCACGTTCCTACCTTCCCGCTCGGTCTTGCCGTTTCTGCCCCTCCCTGTCAAGCGGTCCTTCGAGGTCCCACGCCTCGTATCAACCCCACGGGTCTCGCAGCATCTCATCTCCCGGACGGAAGCTGACTTCAGAGTTTTCACTCGTAGTGTGGCTGGCGGGTCGTGGTTGGAAGACAAACCCGTGGAGGGCAAGTATTGAGATCAACCTCGATGTATGGCTTACGTCTCTGTCCCGCAAAGGAAAAGTGTGGCGTGACCCAAGGAAATATTTTAAATCCCTGGCTAGTGAACGTTTTGAACGATTACGAACCCTGTCTGTTTCCTTTCGCTGACTCCCATCATGGAAACAGCCCGTGCCCGTTACTCTGGCCCCTCGCGAAAACTCGTTGTCGGTCTCGATATCGGGACTACGTTCAGTGGTGCCGCTTATGCATTATTAGATCCTGGCGAAGTCCCTCGGATCCAATCTGTTACAAGGCAAGCATTCCTCCGATCCATGATCTGGTAACAAATGGTGACGAATAAGAGATAGGTACCTAAACAATCCGAACCCTGGGTCTGCAAAAGTTCCCTCCATATTGCATTACGACCACAACGGCAATTTCCGTGGTGTTGAGAACGGGGTTGATTTCCAGGATGGTGATGCGCCCTTGATAATGAGATGGTGGGAGGCCGTGATGCGTCCAACACCTATGCAAGATGCTGACGGCAAATTAGGTGGAAGTTGATGCTCTCACCCACAGAGCTCCCTGCCGCGATGAAGGATCAGATGAGCACGCAACTCCCCAAGGGAAAAACCATCGTCGATGTATTCGCTGAATTTATGCGCTATCTCTTTGATTCGACCAAAGCGCTATTCAAGGCCTCGGAGCCAAACGGAGAACTTAGATGGGACTCCGTCTCGAAATCCATCGAATTGGTGTTGACCCATCCCAACGGATGGGGAGGCCCACAACAAACCCAACTGCGAACCGCCGCGGTCAAAGCGGGGATTGTCCCCGACACCCCTGCTGGGCACTCCAGTGTCCACTTTGTGACTGAAGGCGAAGCAAGTTTCAACTTCTGCGCTACACATACCCAAGCGGGTAGAGACCTGAAGGTCCGTCCCCTGTCCTCATCCAAAGTTAGTTGTTTGACACGCTCGCAGCCCAGCGAACAAGTTTTGATCATTGATGCGGGCGGTGGAACCATCGATATCAGTACCTATAGGGTTCTCAATAACCGACCGTTGCAGGTCGAAGAGTTGCATGAACCTGAGTGTAAGTCCGACCAGTTATACTAATGGCAGATCTATTCGTTTGATGACTTTTCATTTTAGGCTTGCTCCAAGGCGGAGAGTTCGTTACAGCGAGGGCAAGAGTCAAGGTACAAGGTTCGCTCCAACATTCTCCTTCCAGACCGGTTGATTACTCAGCCCGCGACCAGAGAAGTTGAGGGGCTCCAAATTCGACACCCCCGAAGACCTGGCAGCGTTTTCCCAGAGGTTCGACGAAGGGTTAAAGAAAGTCTTTTCGAATAATCAGGCGACTCAATATGTCAAGTTTGGTTCTCCGAGGGATAACGACCCCGAGTATGGAATCAAGGCCGGGAAGCTCATGCTGACTGGGTAAACTCTCACTCACTCTATTAACAAACTTACACCCAAACTCCCATTCATATATAGTTCACAGGTTTCTGGGTTCTTCGAGCCCTCTATCCAATCCACCGTGGACTGCATTAGGGATAAATTTAGCCAAAAACTTCCCATCAATTCGGTTCGTGCGCTTGGAGACTCTCAAACTTTGTTCCTGGGCCTGATCACCCAGTAACAGTTCGCATTCCTCGTTGGTGGGTTTGCAACGAGCCCGTGGTTGTCCGAGCAGCTCGAGAATCGACTGTTGGGTCTCGGGTTGAAGATTTGCAAGCCGGACACACATACGTGAGGGACCAGTTTCCATGACGGGGCCAACTCTAACACCGGTCACGTACAGCAACAAAGCGGTCGCAGTGGGAGCGGTTTTATTCCACGTGGACCATTTTGTGACTGGAAGGATCGCAAAAGTCACATTCGGTGCACCCAGCGTTACTGTCTACCAGCCCTCCGATCCGGAATATGTCATGCGTGAGCATAAGTCATGGTTGGATCCCGCGGGAGACAAGCGGGTCCCCGGCTGTTTCGAAACTATGCTATCGCGGGTTTGTCATCCACCCCCTCCTGTCGATCCTCCTAGACAATTTCATCACGTTGCAGGGTACTAAGGTTCTAGAGGACCATGAAGTCCGGCGCAACTTCTCTTATATAACCGAAGGCGCCCCACAGCTACAAGCCTTCCAGTCAGTTGTCAAGTACACTGGCGAGCAAAGTGCCCCTCGATGGATGGATATAGAAAAGGGTAATGTGTTTGGTTTCTCTGATAACTTTGTGAGGTCGTTGAAGTCAAGCAGACAAGTTCGAGACGCTGTGC
>Ga0307517_10008288_pt1 | contig 14933 bp, 5 predicted proteins | sample 23_EM_MG_FD_194515 | JGI IMG/M metagenome (GOLD analysis project Ga0307517, IMG submission 194515) | Populus trichocarpa ectomycorrhiza microbial communities from riparian zone in the Pacific Northwest, United States - 23_EM | ecosystem: Host-associated > Plants > Roots > Unclassified | place... | reverse complement strand
TTTTTTTGGCGCGCAAATTCCGTCTGTAAAACCATCGGCAAATGGTTTTTTTGTTTTTCCGACCGATATAGCGACGGAATGGGGAATCACCGACGAAGGTAAAGCCGACGAAGGTAAAGCTGACGGACGTAATCCGTCGGTGATGACGTCGGTAAAAAAATCACCGACGAACTTCTAATCACACACCGACGGAATTGTTCCGTCGGTAAAACTGTGAAATCTTGTAGTGTTTTTTTAAGATTGTGCATGTTTCAGATACTATTGCTTCAACACTTAAAAAAGAAGTTATTGATGTGTGCGCTTGATATAACTTGCATATTCTCAATATACAAGGTTAAGGGTATAATGGTGCTAGCAATATGCATGGCTCATGGAATGGACTACAAGCTTTATTCTCAGAGATTGCCCTTATGCATCTTATGTACATTACTTTACCCACTAATTACAATTGGTATTAGTTGTAGCAGCTGGAAATGAGATTTTTATTTGGTTATTTTTTTTTCCAAAACTAACAAACATTATCAATCTTATTAGTGCTTCTTTTAAACGTCATACCGAGTTACATTCTGTTAAAGCTATAAAAATAGCACATACAGTAGCTACTAGAGAATATGAGACTGGTAGGGAGGCTAATCAAATTGGTAATTTACATCAAAGTGAAACTACTTGGTGGAGCTCTCATTTTGATTCTATTTGCGACTTAATAGATATATATGGTGAAACTATTATCGTGCTTGAAAGTATGGTTCAAGAAAGATCTTCTAGCATGAAGAAGCTGGTGGTTGTTTGATTATGATGAGATCTTTTGAATTTATATTCATCTTTATATTTGATGCATAAAATAATAGGGATTACTGATTTACTTTATTGAGCCTTGCAACAAAAATCTCTTGACATCTTAAATGCAATGGTTCTTGTTAGGGGTGAACATTTTCGGTTCGGTTCGGTTTTTATCTAAAAAAATAACCAAAATAAAATTTTGAAAAACTAAAAAATTCAAAACTAAAAAATTCAAACCGGACCCGAACCGGAACCGGGTCAAACCGACCGGTTTCGGTTCGGTTCGGTTCGGTTCAGTTTTTTCAACAGAAAAACCGGAAAACCTGTATATTTTTTTACAAATACCCGTTACATCGATCTAAATCTAAAATTGAGCAGACCACCTAAAATTACAGCAAGAAAAGAAGACAATTTTCTAGCTTTTTAAGCTTGTAAACCCAACAGAATAGCTTCAAAATTGATTAACTAAGACAAATGTTCAATAGTAGTATCAACAGACAACAACCCATTATTACAAAATCAAAGGCAAATAAACCCTTTTAAAATGACAGTAAAAATGTAGATTCTTGAGGTTTGTTTTAGCAAAATGAGAAAAATTACAGAATCCAACAGAAGTGATTACAGAATTTCTTAAACAAAACGATTAACAGCAAAATAGATATGATAGAAAGCTCTGACGAGAAAGAATGAGGATAGATTGAGAGATTTATTTATTTGGCTTGTTGGTAGCGACTGCGATCTGCAAAGAGAGAAGAGATAACTTCGCGGCTCTGACTGGCTAGTTTGAACTTTGAAGATGAAGATGGTGTGGGAGAGTGATGTGGCTGGCTGTGGATGAAGATGGATTAACTTGATTTGAGTGAAAGTGGATGATCTGTGAGTGAAAGTGTGAATTGTGAGGGTTGGGGGAGCGGCTTAGGAGCAAGGAGAAGGACGGCTGGAGTTTGGACACTAGGGTTAAGAAAAATAACGTGTTTTTTTTTTTGTATTTATAGTACCCCTTTAAACCGAACCGGTTCGGTTCGGTTGGGGTTTTTCCGGTTTCAGGTTTCTGAAACCGAAACCGAACCGAACCGAATTTTTTTCAAAAATTCTAATCGGTTTAATCGGTTTTTTTTTACGGTTCGATTTTTTTGTTTATTTGTTTCTCGGTTTTCTCGGTTTAATCAGTTTCTCGGTTTTTTTGCTCACCCCTAGTTCTTGTCTCAATTACTAAGCATTGCTTCGAACTTTGAGAGATGTTGGATTCGATCTTCTCTTAGCACATTTGCAATATATTTGTACACAATATGAGATTGACATACCACATATAAATACTTTGTATAAAAAGGCTATAAGTCGTTCAAAGACTTAAATTCTAGATTCATTGATGGGAAATAAAACTCCTTGTACTTAGCTATGCTTTAGAGCTCAATGACAACTTTAAATCATTTGAAGTTGATGTTATTTGCAAGCTTATTGAGAAATTTTATCTTGAAGATTTCAATGAACAAGAGATGCATTATTTGAGATCTTAGATAGAACATTATCAAATTGATGTGATTCATCACAAGAGCTTTAAGAATATATCTACCATTTTTTAATTACATCAAGGATTAATTGAAACAAATAAGTCGTAGCACTATCATTCGATTGATAGGTTGATTCGTCTTTTTTTTATTTTGAATGTTTTCACTGCCACATAGAGCAAGTATTTTTAGCTATGAATTTTTTTCCCACAAAACATCGAAGGGTACAACTTCGATAGTGTAATTTATTTTTATTTTTATTTTTTGTCAATTTTATGTACTTTGAAGTTTGTTTTTTCATGTTTTGTGTTGTGTATTTAGATTAAAACTTTATTGTTAACTTGACAAATTTATGTATATGAGTTAATAATTGATCTTGGAAAAAAACTTTCTATGTATTTGCTTGGTAGCCCAGGGTGGAAAAAATTTATGGCTTTGCCCTTGGGTGTGGTGGTGGAGGAGAAGGAAGTGGTGGTGATGATGATGGTCATGGTCATGGTCATGGTGGTGGTGGTGAAAAAAAAGGTGGTGATGGAGGAGGGGGGGGTGCTGCTGCTGCTGGTAGTTGAAATAATTGGATGATATTGTAAACAAATTACTATTCATAAAGTATTTTACGGAATTTCATGAGCAAAAAGTTTTTTTCAGCGAATAAACTAAGTTTAAAGGTTAGTTGTAAAATATTTTATAGAAAATAAATGCTTGAGAATATTTTTTATTTTTAAAAAACAATCACAAAAAAATTTAAAAAATATTTTTTTATAAAATATCAAAACAAACAAACTAAGATTAATCCAAATTCCAAATTCCCAACAAATCATTCACAAAGTATAAAATACTCAAAGCCCAAACAGACTTTTCTTTATTAATTGGATCATTGTACGAGAAACATTTTATCTTATTAATAGCCAAGGATTACTGCCTTGAATTAAGTTTTAGTAATGAAGTATTTATACTTTCTTATAAAATAGGCAAAATATGTATAGTAAAAAAGACAAGATCACGAGGCAAGTGTTGTAAACAAAAAATTAAAGAGATCTGGTATTGAATTTTTCTTTTCTGAGAAAATTAGACCAAATTACTAAAGGGACTAAATACTACGAAGACAATGAGCATGGTTTTTCTCTCATCAGTGTCCCTGTGAACGCTGATAACCAAGACAAGAATGGGGAATTCTCTAAAGCTAGCCACAGGTCGGTCCTTGCAAAATTCAAGCAAGATATTGATCTGTTCATATATTTATTTTGATGTGTGCTGAGAAGTAAAGATGCGATAGAAAATTAAACTAATCGGTATATCTCAATGGATTAGATGCAGCTGCTTGTAACTAGAAAACTGTCTGCCACTTCTTCTGCTTTCTCGTCTTCCCGGAGAAAATTAGTAACTATCTCCAAGCTAGGTCTCAAAACCTTCTTGTCCCAAACATCTGCATCAACTTTTGCACTTCTCTCATACACACAAGTAGCATCAATCCGATGGAATTTCCATCCTTTCTTGTTCGCCAAATATTTGATTTTCGTTAGTTGTTTATTGATTAGCTTCTTGGTATTTTCTTTCATTTCTTTAATGCCAGTATCGAGCAATATTTTCATGGTGACCTCATCAGCCATTTCCATTTCAGCTTGAAAATATGGTTCCATCTCTGCAATCCCAATAGCCCGCCAAATCCCGCTATTGTGATCTATCCCTGGAATAAACATACCTCGAACCTCGTCAACAAGACCAGCATCAAGCATCTCATCAACCCTTTTTGCTGCGCGATCAAATAAGATTGGCAAGGCAACATCCACCCATAGAAAACAAGTATCATAACTATCCTTGAAGTTGAACAGCGGATCCTCGACGAGTGCTTCGATGTATCTATTCGAGCCGCCGGCGATAATGGGGATGCTTCCATCCCCTGTAATATGTTTCATGGCCTTGTGTACATCGTTGCAAAAATCCTGTGTGGTAAACTCTTCTCCAGGTTCCACAAATCCTAGCAGATGGTGAGGCACACCTCGGCGTTCAGTTTCCGAAATTTTGTTGGTCAACATGTCAAGGCCCTTGTAAACCTGAATTTTGTCTGAATTGATGATTTCACCTTGAAAATGAGTGGCTAAATCAATGGAGAGTTTTGATTTTCCAGTGGCAGTTGTTCCCATTACGAACAAAGCTTTTTGCTTCTTCTTGTCGTCAATGGCATAAAGTGAACTAGTGATCTGTTGGAGGTTGTTGCGGTGCCTAAAAAAAAACAAAAAAAAAATCAAATTAAAAATTAATCAAAAATCAAAAGTATGTTCCAATTCATTTTTTTTCATCAAAAGAAAATTAAACCATAAGCTTAGAATATCAGTGTTTATAAAAACATAAGAAGAAATTAACTTTTTTGAGGTTTATTGAACTGATTATGTAATTTCGGACATGTGTTTGGTACATGGGATTTTTCAATTAAAAATATATAAAAATAATGGTTTTTTATATATTTTTTTTATTTTGACATTAATATATCAAAATAAACAAAAAAAAAACACTTAAAACACTAATTTAATGTAAAAAAAAAACAATTTAAAAAACAAATTAAACCGCATTATCAAACAAAGATTAAATCACCTGTCATGTTTATAAAAAAATAGCGAAATATACATTACTTAATTACCTAGTCCAATAACATTGAAACTGGAACCTGATTTCCCGCTCCATTCTTAAGGGGAGAGAGGCAGCCATTGGCATAGTTCTCATACTTGAGGCAAGCTTTGGTTGTAGAGGAATCATTTCCATAATTCGTGTAATTATTTGAGAATGGTGTAAAGGGTTGAAGAACAGGCACTAGACAGTACAAGAGATTATCAGGGATATATATAAAACCTCGTTTGTCCGCAAACAGAAGAAAAAAATCAATTCAGAATTTTAAGGTAGGAGATATAAGTGGATTTCGTGAATGAAATCTCATAGTATTTAAAACACTCATAAATAGGTTTTGACTTCCAAGACCAAGAGAAATTATAAATCAGAATTGTTATTAATGATTTGAGAATTTCTTTGAATTGATTTATAAGGAAATTAACATGTGATGCCTGTACCAAAAGAAGAAGAAAAGATCGAAGAAAAGATCTACAATAATTCTCCTTCTATTTAGGCTATCTATGGATTATATATGACTATCTATGGATTATATATGACTAAATAGGGGCATGCACACCCACACACCATATGTTGACCCAAATTTCTTTCAATGTAAATAAATATTGAAACGACGTACGCATTTCTAAAAAAGTATGTCATTAACTCAACTAAATAATACGAATAACTCAAATAATATACTCAACTAACTCATACAATATGGATAAAAAAATTCCACTAAACTGACAAAAAAATATTCGACAATGTAAAAAAGATAAAACAAAAAAAAAAACAACTTTAACCCATTCAGGTTAGTATGCTAAATTTGTGACCCAGTCGTGGTATCGGGATAACCCTGTCAAAATAAAAATATAAAACTTAATTATCAAACAACTCAATATTGAAAGGTGGAACTAAAAAAATCAATTAAAAAAAGATCGAAGAAAAAAAAGATTCGAGTCAACTCGAGTTAATTTGCTAACCTCGCAACCATGAAAATAAAATTAAGATAACCCCATAAAAAAAACACAAAAAAAAATTTCTAATAAATCAAATATTGAAGGGTGTAATTGAAAAAAAAAATCAAATTTAAAAAAGAACATATAAAAGAACCAAAGTCAAGTTATGTTAACCTTCAAAACTCGTGACCATGTTCATGAGCCTGAGACTAGGCCCATAAAAGACAAATCCTAAAAACTAACGAAGAAAAATCCCAAATCATCAAAATGCTAAGGGATTAAATTGAAAAAAATGATAAAAAAAGAAATAAAAATTAAAAGAATTAAGACTAAATTTGATATAAAAGTAATTTGAGTGATCAAATTAAAAAAAAATTCAATTAGAAAAATTCTTAGAAAAAAAATAACAATAAAAATAAGGGAATCAAATTTAATATAAAAACTAAATGAAACCAAATGATAGGGGGGAGATTGAAGAAGACAATCAATAAAAAACAAAAAATAAATTAAATGACATATTTATATTTTGGCAAATGGGAGAGAGAGAAAAGAGGGAGGGGAAGAAAAAAGTGCACGGGAGCCTAATTATCGCGTCGTCATGCACATGTGCGGCACCAATAGAAAGAGGACGGCGGGATGCTTCCAATGCTACCTTAAGAGGTAGTTTTGGAGGTGGTACAACGCCACACTTGGTGCCTGAAGGGCATGAGAATCGCTCACTTGCTAGCTTGTGTCGCGCATGCGCCAATAAATTTTTCTTAATAATGTTTGTATTAATCAAAAGACTAAATTGTAATTGTCTACTTGTTTATTACAAAAAAAAAACATAAAAAAAATGAAAAATCCCTTGAATGTAAGCTTAATAATATTTGCTTTTAAGAATAATATAATCTGTACATTATACCTTTAAAATATAAAATGACTAAAATATATTTTCAACCTTTTAAATTTTTTAGGGCATAATAGTCATTACATTATATATTTCAAAAGGTAAAAAGACCGAATTGTTCCCAATCAATCTCGTAATAATCAATGGACCCGTAGGAAAAGACGATTCTACCCCTAACATCAAGAATATTGATTTTTTTTGAAAGGGCAATATGGTAATTTCACTATTGCGGTGAATAGTAATATGTGTCTAGGTGCATTGTGAATTCACTATGCAATTTAAGTTGTTTTATTTTGTAATGAGTTCTTTTTACTAAACTAATATCATGTTCGCTTCCCATAAATTATGATTTTATAAAATATTTTCATCATTTCTCATGAGGTGGTCATGGATATAGTTGGATTGGGTTTATATCTATAATTGTATCCAACCCAACTTCTGATATTTAACAAATTGTAAACTTGACCCATTTAGTTTGAACTTGAGCAAGTTAAATATATCAGGTTAAACTAAATCTTTGGTGGATATTAGAGATATCCATGAGCTGAGCTTACACTGCTAATTTGTATAGGTCTATATTTAGAGATGGACCATCAGTTTATAGGTGTCTTGGCACTCCAATATTAGGTTCGATTTTTATATTTTACACTACCATTAAATTCTAATTAACTCTCTTTCCTCTTCAACAAAAAGACAAGTTCTTTTATTGTTATTTTAAAGAAATTTAATAGGAAGCTCACGAACAAAAATGTTGAAATTGAAACATTTTTAAACAAAATAAAACAAATATTTAATCCATAAACTATAAAATATAAAGACAAAATGAATACATGATATACAAGTTGGCTCGGGTTGATATGGTTAAAAAAATCTTGATCCGCCACTTGATCCGTGATATGTAATATCTACATTATTTAATTTTGATGGTTTAAGTTGAATCAGATAATACAAATATTATAGACATCAATTTTTTTAAACACTCCTAATTTCTCATGTTTGGTTTATTTAACAATTTTTTTTTTATCAAAGTAGAATATTTAATAACCAAATAGAAAATCACTTACAAAACATTTTACAAACACTATTTTTCTTAATGAATCATAGGCTCCATCATCAAATTAATTTTTTTTAATACATATTTTTCATTCATACCATGCACCAAACAATTATTGTCAATTAGTTTTGCTTTAACATAATCAAATTATGAAAAATAAAATATTTTAAATTTAAAAACAAGGGAAGAAAATTGAATTGCTTAAACTTTAAATGTTTCAAAGATCAAAGCACTATCACTTTATATAATCCTAAAATAGAAATACTAAAGGGAACTTGATTACATCAAACCAAGAATTAAAAAGAGAAAATTCTTAAGATCCCATCTAAGAAACCATGGCCCATAACGCACTTAAGGCGTTTGGCTCTGCGGCAACTGCTGCTTTTTTTTTTTTCTCAAACTCAATTTATTAGTGTTTGGTTATAAGTAGCCATTGTGGTTTGGCTCATGGGACCCACTAAAAATGAGGTTTAACCGTAGGTTCTGCTGAAGTAATTTTTTCATGCTTCTCATCCTATTGTGTTTCTGTACAGTGGAGAGTGAAACTCCACTATTCACGTGAACAGTGGAGTCACTCTCCACTGTTCCAGCCACTGTTTTGGCCGGCCTGGGTCCGGTCCAAAGCTAAATGTATTGAACCGGATCCGACCCAGTTAAAAAAAAGTTAATTTTTTTTAATTGTGTTTTATTCAAAAAATTAGAAGGAAATCGTTTGATGACGTAACATTTGCAGAATTTGATCACAATCCCAATTTTGTTCTTGCCAGTTCCGACCCAGTTAAAAAAAAATTCAATTCTTATTTTTATTTTTAATTGTGTTTTATTCAAAAAATTAGAAGGAAATCGTTTGATGATGTAGCATTTGCAGAATTTGATCGCAATCTCAATTTTGTTCTTGATGATATTTTACATGATGTTGTTGAGCGCTTAAGAAACCATGGAAAATATAGTCCTTATTAGATAGATTTTGTACGTTATGAAATTGCACATAGTTTAATGGAACAATAAAAAATATTTGATATCAATATTATTTATTTCATGATGTAATAGCAGTAGTTAAATCTACAATATTTAAATTAAAAACCATTAATATATATATGTTAATTATTTTATAACTTCAATTTGAAAAACATTATTTTAACCAAACACATTAAACTACTTTTTGTCCAACCTCAATTTCAACCACAGTTTTAACCCAACATATATTTTTCCAAATCAACCTCAATTAAAAGTACTTTTTATAAAACAATTTTTTTTCAAATCACAACCACAACAGCTACCACAATACCAAACATACCAGAGAGAAATCAAGTTGCTTTCTGCACTGAAAATTAAAAAAAGATGGAACAAAAGATGTAAAAGATTTAAAAAATAGCTACATGATCACTTTGTTGTGTTCAAATTATATACATTCATATACATTAATATTTTTAGTGGTAAGAATTAATAAACATAACAATAAAGTATTTTTCTTAATGTTTGTTGATAATTGAAAGAGATTAAACTAAAGTTGCTCTTGCTTCTTGCATGAGATTTTAGTGCATCTTTCTATCCCTTAACTAATGAACAAAAGGATTAATTTCTTTAATGTTAATTAATTTGCAAAAAAATAACATGGAAAATAATGTCTTACATTGCATAAAAAACCTTATTGTTGTGGGAAATAAGTTTAAAGATATCTTATTTTAGGAATCAAGATTTCATCATCACCTTGTTTATATATATTTTTAAATAATATCAATGAACCAATAGAAACTCAAGTGTCCGTGTACAAAAACTAAACTTCATTCTAGATTAAAAGGAAAACAAGGAAGAAACTTAGTTTAAAGAAAGAGTCAACTGAAAATAGAGGTGAAGAAGAGCATATAAAATCTGAAAAATAATATGTTGAACTCTTCCCTCACTATTACTTGATTTTGGACCTAAAACTGATAAACAATTAATTCTGATAATTATCAAAATTAATTTTTTTACCATTACTAGCTTTTATTACCCGTCATAAAATTAGAGTCAAACCTAAATATTTTGATTTTAAATATTATATTTATTAGTTGAAAAAAAAATCAAGTTTAAAGAACTCTTCTAGAAGAAAATTGAATAGATTCATGGGTTGGACTGCAAGCAAAAAAATAATTCTTTAGAGGCCAAATAATTCTTTTATAATAAATATAAATTCAAGACCAAAATAAATCAGCAAAAACCAAACTTAAACCCAAACTCTGAGGTTTAAGCCCGTGCTCGAGATGAGTGAGTGTATGTGGGTTAAACCCATACTATTTTTCAATGCTTATTTGTGACCCTCAACTTCCCACTTTATAAACTAGAAGTCAATTTTATGTTTTTTTTTTCTATTTAGGATAAAAGGTTTTGAGTTTTACAACAAACATGCGAACAAAGAGTTTTTAAAATTAATTTTTCATTCAGCTATAATTTATTTTAAATGTTCCATGTTAAAAAATTATGTAGAAAAATAGTTTACAATAAAGTTTTAACCCTAAAAGTAAGTAGAACTCGCTTTGAATTTAGCTTCAAATGTGTCCATTAATCATGTTTTATTAAAATAAATTCCAACATTGTTCACGCAGAAACAAATGAATGTGGATTGCTACAATGGTTTGTTTCTTTCATCCCTATTAAGGAAGGGTAAGATTCAAAGACGGCGGTTGTTTCAAACTTGGGGTGAAACATTCACTTTGATTCTCAAACTTTTCAAATCATAAAATTTTAGTCCCTTGATATTTTGGAATTTTAATTTGGGTCCAAAACTATATTTTCCTTATTTTTTTGGTCCCTAGAATGAGAGAGGAGATAAATTTGTTGAATCTCAATGGTAGAGAGAAAATCTTAGTTGACACTGATTTCGACTACAAGAAAGAGAGATTTTGGTGTCAATGGGTTGTATTTATCCTAGGTGTTCTTTGTCCTTAACCTTGTCTGAAATGGTAGATCTGAGCTTGAAAAATATTTTGGGTTTTCGGGATAATTTTTGGGTTGTTTAAGGTCATTGATAAGATTCTCAAGGTGTGTAAGGTGTTTTTAGAGTTCAAAAAAATATATTTAAAATGAATTATTTGGATGTAAAACACTTATAACCTGACTTTTCAGCGGCTTCTAGCTATCATAATCTTGGTAGAGCACGCGGCGTGTTGTCTGTTATTGTGTTTTTAGAAAACTCAAGGGTGGGTTGTCCGACTCATAAAGAAAGAAAAGAAAATAAATAGACTCCGACACATGGGCTACTCCAAGCTTGAGCACATGGACCTTTTTAGGCCTAAGCCCATCAAGCCTTTTTTTTTTTTAATTTGTTTTATCCTTTCATTTATGTTGTTTTTTTATTATTATTATTTGATCCTATCCTTCAAAAATGAATCTTGATTTGATCCACCCCTGATGTTTTTTCAAAAAACAACTCAGGGGTTGGTCGTCCGACTCATGGGAAAAGAAAAAATAAACAGACTCGGGCATGTGGGGTACTCTAGGCTCGAGCATATGGACCTTTTTTAAGGCCTAAGCCCGTCAAGCCTTTTTCTTCCTCTTTTTATTTATGTATTTTTTTTTAAGATTTGATCATGTCCTTCAAAAATGGATCTTTATTGATTTCGCTTGTTTATTTTTTTTTCTCAAATTCATCCTTTAATATTTTGTTGATTTTTAATTATGCAATGAAATTTGTTTTGGTTTGATATTTGTAGATTTATTGCTATCTTAAACAAATACTCTGATATTTAGTTGGTTTTCAATTTTGTGAGCGTCTATTTTAAATAAAAAAATTATATTAAGTTTTTTTTGAACCCGACTGAATCCATGACATGAATTATTGATTTGACTAGTTAAATTCGATTGTTTAGAAATCAACTTTATAATTTATTTTATTTGCACAAATAATTCTTGATTTATTTAATACAATACATGCATAAACTATTCAATTTATGATTGAGATTTTTTAATATAAAAAAACACATAGAAAATGATGTCATATTTAATTTTATATATGAAAAACAAATTCAATCCACAACAAAGCACAAGTCAAATAATATTTTTTTTAAATGGAAAGTACCAATAACAACCACAATATCATGATTTAGATTGTGTCTTGATCTATTATCCTTTTTAATGGGAAAATGGTCGGAAATTAAGAATACCCACTTTTATATGGAGATTATATAGAAAAAATTAGTTTTTTTTTTACCTTTTGTTTTCGCAGAATTATTTTTAAAATCTATTTTTATTTAATTTTACATTTATTGAAATGAATACTCAAAGAATTTTTAATAATATAAATTCTAAAGTAAAAATGTATTTATTTAGTCAGAATTTTATCTTTTTATTTTTTTATTTGACATTGACATTTTATGTATTTATTTATTTTATTTGAAATAGACATTCACTAATTTTTATTTTTATTTTGGTGAACAATGTTTTTTTTAATCAGAAACTTGATCTCATATAAAAAAAAAAATTATGATGATTTGTAAAGTAAGTTTCAACCAAATAATAGAAAAATAATGTCTTGATTATTTTTAGATGATTGCCTAAAAATAAAAGAATAAATAATTAAATTTTTGCATATAATTATTCATAGAGTAATGGCTAATATCACAAACAAACTTGAATCTTATTTGAAAATCATGTCACAATCGATCGGATTATTTTTTTAAATATCATTTTAATAAAAAGCATACAACTCAATTACCCTTCCATGAGTTGATCTTATTGAAGGAATTCTTTGTCTTCCACGTTGACGGGACCCGGGCCCGGAGGATGGCAGATGAGCCAGCAACTGGCGAAGCATTCTTCCTTACTAGAAGATTTGCATTTCTTCAGGCAATTTTCGCGGCAACTTTTGATATCTGCCTTAACTTCGCCTGACGTGAGTATCATCATCACTACCACCAGCATGAAAAAGCTCCTTGTCCGAACACCTTTTGCCTCCATTGTCGAATTTCTCACCTCCTTGAGACACTTGCACTTTTAATATTTTCAATTGAGTATTATTCCGTTATATTTATAGGCCAAAGGATAATTAAATACATTGAATAATCGCAATTTTAATATTTTCAATTGAATATTATTTCGTTTCCTTATTTGTATAATGATAAAATATATACAAATAAAAAAAACATATACTCATCATTGATGTACTTACCATGTAAGTGATTAACAAAATGCCTTAGTAAGATTTTTTATTGTAATATTGTCATCTATCATCGATATAAAGTGTTTTTCTTTTTTGGATAGTCAGATACAAATTCCGTTACTACTTGATACATATCTGTTGAAGATTCTGAAGAAATCAAAACAGATTTGAATCTGATCCGATCCTGATTTATAGAAAATGAATATAAAAAGTCAGATTTTCTCTGTGTGTGTGTGTGTTGATTTAGATGTTTACTAGTTATTTGGCCTACACCTTGTCGCGGGTCGGAAAATTTCTTTTGGCAAAAAAATAAATATGCAAGCTTTTCAAATGTGTTTTTCTTTTAAGATTCTAATTATAAATATAAAAAAAAAGTCTATACATGCATTTAATTAAATATATCGAGAATCATATGTGCCAATAAATGCAAAAAATTAAGTGTTAACACCTCTATTCAACTCGTCTCGTTGCAGGTCAAATAATTTTTTTTATAACACAAAAGAATTAATATGTAGATGTTATTAATGTATTTTTTTACATCGAGTAAAAAATATAACCGTGAATCAAAATGTTGATGCTTACATACAATAAAATATAATATAGATCATATGTGTTAATAAGAATATGTAAGATTTCAAGCTAATTTTTAACTAGCATAAGAAATGAACAATGTTGTAATTGCTACAATGAAACACTATTTTCTTAGTCTTTATATAGTAATCTTTTAAAAAAAACTGTAAAGAAAAAAAATAAAAAATAAATTACAAAAGAATAAAGATAAGAATACGTGTAGAGTGATAAATATTTAAAGTGTAAAAAATAGAAAATAATATTTTTTTTTCAAAGAAAAGTATAAAGAAAAAAGATTTAAATTAAAAATATTATAAAAAAATAAAGATAAGGAAAAAAAATGATGATACACAAATCAAGTATAAAATAATAAAAATCTCAAATATAAAGAGAAAAAATATAGAAAAAACTTGCGTTCTAAAAAACAACAAAAATTACAATTTTACCACCCCTATAGTAAAAATAATTGGTAAAATTTACAATTATATCCTTTCTACATAAAAACAGCATTTGCTGTATATGTATAATGTAATATGATAACATCGCTAAGTTAGGTTCATACCTTGAGAACTTTGGCTCATCAAAATGCAAATTAACACATAAAACTTAAAAATATTGGGGTGTTTACAGAAGAAGATTTTTCTCAGTCTTGTTAGATATCGGGGCGTTTAGAAATTTGGTAGCGATTGTTTTACAAAGTATTTTTCATTCGGAAATACATCAAAATAATATTTTTTATTTTTTAAAATTATTTTTAATATTAACACATCAAAATAATCTAAAATACCAAAAACATATTAATTTCAAATTAAAAAATTAAAAAATTTTAAAAATACTTTTAAAATACAAAAACGAACATCCTACACAGCCATTCCTATTCTTCATGGCATGACACATACCATCAACACCAGCATGACTAGGAGAATGTTTGCCCGAATTCCTTCCCCTTCCATGTCTCCAATTCACTATAATAAAAAAAAGCTTTCCCTTCAGCTTAATTTTAAATCTTTACAATTAAGCCACACATGAATCCTCGATATAAATGTCCGGAAAAAGGGAATTTAATAATTTCTTTCCCGTACGATTAGCGATATAATTAAGTAATATACTAAAACGACGCGTAGGAAATTCACTGTAGCTAAAGCTGTTTTTATTTTTTTTCGTTTTTTTTTTCAGTTTTTTCTTGGTTTTTTTCTTGCTTTTTTTTTCGTTTTTGGTTTTGTTTTTCTATAGCAGTTTTTTTCTTTTTGTTTTTTTTTACATTTTTTTTAACGCATAGGTTTTTCACTGTAGCAGTTTTGTTTTTTTTTCCTCGCTTTTGTTTCTTTTGTTTTTTTACATATAATGTATCGATGTGCACACAGTGAAACACTTGATTTTTTTGTTGTTTTTTTTTTCTTTTTTTTCGTTTTCACTATGAGTTTTTTTTTTTTCG
>Ga0307517_10008287_pt1 | contig 14936 bp, 13 predicted proteins | sample 23_EM_MG_FD_194515 | JGI IMG/M metagenome (GOLD analysis project Ga0307517, IMG submission 194515) | Populus trichocarpa ectomycorrhiza microbial communities from riparian zone in the Pacific Northwest, United States - 23_EM | ecosystem: Host-associated > Plants > Roots > Unclassified | place... | reverse complement strand
TCATAAGGTATGTTGGATTTCACACTATGACGTTACTTGACTCATAGTTCTCACATGACTATGCACTTGCGAGTCATTGTTATGTTATAATTGGTTGATGGTTTCATGACTCACGATTGTGACGTCATATGATGTAAGGACTTTCGCACATGACTCACACTATGAGTCATGAGTTTCGCGCGTGTGACTCCTTTGAGCACATGACTTGGTTTATGAGTTTTGATTGGTTAACGGAATGTTGGGTGATGACTCGTATGAGTCATTGATGGATTTCGCGCTATGACTCACTATGAGTCATAGAGGTTTATGCAGCGCGAGGTGATGAGTCACCAAGGTTAGGGTTGTGAGAAGATGCCTATATAAGGCACTTGGTTCCGACCAAGAGATAGGATCTTCACGCAACCATCTAAGTACTTTTCTATACTCAAGATATTGCAATACGATTACTCTTTATTCTCTTTACCTACACTCCGCTTCTACGAGAACCTACGCTCTAAGAACCTGGAGACTATTGTGATAGTCTCGACAGGTTGCCCGAACATAGGACTATTGGGATAGTCCTATCAAGCACGACAATCTACCCACCTTACTATCTGAAGAGATAGTACCTCTAGTAAAACAACTCAAGACAAGCAAGCCAGTTCCATACTATCTGAAGAGATAGTATTCCCCTAAGCATTATTATAAAGAAGAAGACTTGCTCACTATCGTTGCCCGTTGCACAACTACCTAACAATAGGATTGTTACACAAAGTCCTCCTTTTATTTATAAACCGCTTCCTTGCACACGATTTGTTTACTGCTATTTCTTTTTATAACAGCTCTGATTATCTTCTCTTAGTTAAAAGTACTGCTTTTCTACTCGGCCGTCAGGTAGGGCCTCATAATCCTGATCACGCATGCTTCTGAGTAGGCCTTGTTTGCTTAGCCTCGTTTCAGTTATCGCAGCTCTCCTGCTGACTCTCGATTCGTGCTCGGGTACTAATACTTAGGTATTAGTACTCACCCCTGCCCCTGGTATGGGCCTTATACTTACCCGCTTGCGATGTTCTGCTGTTGTTTCCTTCATCTCAGATGTCTCTGGCTATTGTGCAGGGGTCTTCTTACTTGCTGTGTTATACTCGAGGCTTGGTTGTGTTCGTGTCGACTGTGTACTTAGTGAGCTTGCTGCTATGTTCCTGTCTCTAAGATCAATATACTTAACTCCTAACCCTAAGGTGCCTCTTGAACTTTACTGAAACCACCACTCCACGCCGAAGAGACCTTATCAATATAAAAAGTTATTACTAGAAAAATCTTTGTTACTATTTTACACACGTTTATATTGAGCCTTCCTAGACACATCTCCATCTACGATAAAGTACCCCGGTCTTACCCCTCTCGCTCGTTCTTAGCGATCTGGTACGCCTAACAGCTTTGCAGCCGAGTAGATAAGTTGGCGAATAGGAAGAATTCCTGGCATTATTCACGAGTAAATCCTCCATAGTGCAAAAGTAGGCTTCGTTATGGGGCCCCGTTTCCCAGGAGCGGGGACAAAGTAACATAGGTTATTCTGATTAACTGGTCGGAAAAATCATGCAAATCGGACAAGAACTGACTGAGATAAAGCTCTATGAAGTTAGACATCTTCACAGAGCTCTATCTCACTCAGTTTTGGTCCGATTTGGACGATTCCTTTTTTAATATGCAGTTAATAACCTGCTCTTGGCGCCCCGTTTGTCAGAAACGTGGCTCCGTAACGAACACTACGCAAAAGAGACACATATCGTTTGTATGGAAATGGATGTGAGAAGAAAGGTGTTGGGTAGAAATAATTCATGGAGTGATGGCGAGAAGGAAGTGGAGAAATAAGCAAGGCTAAATAGAACCAGATACATGACTGGGGATAGCATTTTTGGGATGTTGGAAGGCACAAAGGGTGTGTGAATATGAGTGAATAGGCGGTAGTATTAGGTAGTGAAATGGTAGTAATGATGGTAAGATTGATGGCTCATTTGGGCCATAGCAAAGCATGAATGAGTGGTGGGGCAAAGGTCCATAACGGAACAATTTTGTGAATTAGTGTTAAGGCCAGATAAACTCGCATGGTATGCACAAAGCTTGAAAGCACCCTGTAAAAGCCCAAACGGGATGAAGTACATCCTGAAGAATACACATGGCAATGAAATTAGAGAGAAAGGAAATTGACCCGTAACCCATGATTTGCTCGCCGGTTATTGGGGTGTGGATATCCCGTACCTCACCCGGAGTTTTATAATTTGGCCCCCTATCCCTCACATGTCTCATGAGGTCTAGGGGGAAAATCAGTCCTTTTGCTTATGAAATTCTAAGAGCTTATAGATCTGAATAGAGAGGTTTCCTTTTGCAAAACACATTATAAAATTTTATCAGGTTGGTTGTGTTGGGGTATTATCTGTTATCTTTCTATGACAGTGGAAGAATTCTGACCCTCAGTTTGGCTATAGAGTAGTTGTGATAAAGAACAAAACTTTCCTTACAATCATGCTAAGACCAGGGTTTTTGCTCGGCAAACTATCTCTTCGTGGAATTTCCCATCTCAACTACATACCACTCTTGAGAGGTTGGGAATAAAACAGAAATTTATATATAAAAATTGATGCCCTTATTGTTTTCAGTTGTTCAATGCAGAGTTTGTATTTTTGTGGATTTTCTCTGGAGTAATATCTTGGTGTCAAATCTGATCTTTTTGCGGTAAAATCGCTCTTGCCCACTTACCTTTTGTCGCCCACTTGTAGTGTCTGTAAACTATCGCTACCAAATACCCGGCTCCAATTGGCCAAAGCAAAAGAAACGATAGCGGTTAACTCTATGCCTCACGCTAACTACTAAACAGAGTTTTCTCTCTAGGTCCCAACCGTGATACATGACTGCTCTCACTACCCACGTCCCACGGCACACTGTCCACTCACGCTCAATGCCAATCCAATACCCACCCCCAGCAGCCCACGAGAGCTGTGTCCTACTGTCACAATCTGGGTTATCGGGTTTAACCTCCTTAACCACCCTCTCTTCCCACTACTAAGTGTCATACAAGAGGGGTGTCCGACCGCTATTGTCTTGCTTATCGTGGCTGACCTCTTCTCAAGCGAGCAGAATTTTCACCACATCCTCAAATCCTTTTCTAGAGGCATAGGAGAGCGGTGTTCGGCCGTCGTTATCCGGCTCATCGGGGTCGACTTCTTCCCGAGCAACTAGTATTTTCACCACGTCCTCATATCCTTTTTCAGAGGCATAGGAGAGCGGTGTTCGGCCTCGATTATCTGGCCTATCGGAGTTGACTTCTTCTCGAGCGAGTAGAATTTTCACCACGCCCTCAAATCCTCCTTCAGCGGCATACGAGAATGGTGTTCGGCCATCACTATCCGGCTTATCGGGGTCGACCTCTTCCCTCCCGAGTAGCATTTCCACCATTCCCGCCCTCTCACGTTTAGCACCATAATAATACGCACCAGCAGCGGCATAGGAGACCGGTGTTCGGCCTCTCCAATCTGGTTTATCGGGGTTGACCTCTTCCCGGCCGAGCAGAATTTTCACCACATCCTCAAATCCCCCACGAGCGGCAAGCAAGAGCGGTGCGCGGCCCCAATCATCTGTGCTATCGGGGCTAACCTCTTCCCGCTCAAGTAGAATTTTCACGATATCCTCAAATCCGTTTTCAGAGGCATAGGAGAGAGGTGTTCGGCCGTTGTTACTCGGCCTTCCGGGGTTTACCTCTTCCCGACCAAGTAGCATTTTCACTACCTCCTCAGATCCTCCTACAGTGGCGTAGGTAAGTGGTGGATGACCGTTATTAGCTGGCCTATCGGGGTTGACCTCTTGCCGACCAAGTAACGTTTTTATGACACCCTCAAACCCCCCTTCGGCGGCATACGAGAGCGGTGTTCGACCAATATCATCTGGCCTGTCGGGGTTGACCTCCTGCTGACGAAGCAGGGTTTTCACCACACCCTCAAACCCCCCTTCGGCGGCATGAGAGAGCGGTGTTCGACCACTATCATCTGGCCTATCGGGGTTGACCTCCTGCCGACCAAGTAGCATCTCGACCGCTTCCTCACACCCTGATAACGCGGCATACGAGAGCGGTGTGAGGCCATTCTTATCTGGCCTATCGGGGTTGACCTCCTGCCGACCAAGTAGCGTTTTCACCACACCCTCAAACCCTCCTGCGGCGGCATACGAGAGCGGTGTCCGACCACTACCACTTGCTCTATCGGGGGCGACCTCTTCCCGCCAGAGTAGCATTTTCACCACCCCCTCAAACCCTTTCCCAGCGGCACAAGAGACCGGTGTTCGGCCGCACTCATCCGCCTCGTTAGGGTCGACATCTTCCCGCCCCAATAGTATTCTAACCACTCCCTCATGACCATTCTGAGCAGCCCATGAAAGCGGAGAAATCCCAAAATAATACCCTTCGCTGGAACTATAACCCTTCATCTCTATCAAGGCAGCTACAACCTCCACAATTCCGAAGAATGATGCGCAGTGCAGCCCATTCAACCGGTGGGAGGTCTCCTCAGCTAGACCACAATCATCCTTGTCCATGTGGTCCATCAGGAAGGTTACGGATATGTGGTCATCGTATTCTTGAAGTAGCTCTAATGCAAGTGATCTAGCGTAATCCGAGAGTTTCCTTTTCGCGTGGGCCCCCCAGTAGACAGAACAATATTGCAGAAAGGGCTGGTCAGGGATATCCTCAGGGTGATCGGCTGAAACGACCTTGATATGTTGAGAATTTAGATATGTCAAGCAGACCTCTGCCATTGCCGAGTGAGGACAGTTAAAAATATTAGAATGGGCCGAAAGGTACTCTTTCAGAGTGAAGTGAATTAGTCGCACGGTTGATGCCTCTTTATCTACAGACATGAGCCCTTGGCAGCACCCCACTAATGTGGCTATTGAAGGGATGTTGTCGGGATTGAAATCCGTAGAGCCCAGCTCTATTGCTAGAGCGTAGCAGAGCTCCTCCGCCGTCAATGGCCGCTCTGCATGACTAATCCACATCAATGCTCCAAGTCCGAGTCTCGATTTATGCCCACCCTGCGCCTTTATCCGTTCAATCGTTGCACCGTAGACGCCCTCCAACCCCTGTACATCTGTCAATCTTCTAAGTCTTTCTCGTCTCCGATATTTTGTGAGTTCTTGCAAGATCGATTCGATATTCAGCGAAACGAGCAGAAACCTAAACATATCCGTTAGCCGATAGAGCGGGCAGGATTCTCAGTGCCGTGGCCACTGCTCACATTTCCGACATATTTCTTGGAATGATTTCAAGAATTTCTGCCTCTAGGCTCTCATCCATGGCATCAGGCGTTTCATCCTCGCTCAGTCTGACACGAAGAAAGCCCGTGATATCGTCTCTGGCTGGACCTACTGGCACACTTGTCACTCGCCCAGCGAGGCGCCTTTCAATCTCGGCTCGAATATGGGGCCTTCCGGTCACGAATATTCGGGCACCTGAAGACTTCTCAAGAATTTCTTTCAGCGAATTAAAAAGCCTAAATCGCTGGACCACCATGCATTCGTCGAGTGCGTCAATGACCATAATTGTGCGCAGTGAAGATGTGATGAGTTGTAGCATCTTGACGATATCACCGAGTTGTGGTTTGCGTCCACTGACCACCTTTTTCTGCTCATGCAAGGCCCGTGATATTTCCTCTGGAACCCTCTCCATCCCACTGATCACCTGCTTCAGCAAAGAGCCCAGCATACTGGTTGCCGTCTGCTCATTTCGCGCCGCGAAGTCGAAGTAAAAGCACGTAACAGCAGTGTTTTGTCCTCTGGTCTGATCGCATAGTCTGTCTACAACTAACGAACTGCCCAAGCCTCCTGTTAGCCGCGTTCAGTTGCTTTCCCTGGATAATACCTGATAAACGTCTTGCCGACTCCCGGATTTCCGTAGCCGAAGAGTACTGCTTCACCACCCTGACCGGTACCGCCCACAGCGCACCATCTTCTAAATTCCTCAGTCCCCATTAGCCATTCCCCGATACCCTCGACACGGCGCTCTTGGATGTCAGAATGCCGCAGGCCCGGATCCAGAGGCGATAACCAGGTTAGGAGTTGAGACAGATCATCGGCGACGGTACAGTTGTTCCATACATTATTAAACGAGTTCGTAGTATTGAGACAGTTTTTGCTACCGCTGATGGTATATTGCGACATGTTTGACCCGCTATTGCTTGCTGTGTTGAAGAGGAGTTTTGAGGGGATGGTCAGTAGATAAGATTCTGGAGAAGGAACAAAACACAGTGTCTGAGGAGAGAATACTCGTAGCTGCGGCGGGCCCAGTGACACTAAACTTAAGTGCCAAGGACATCCAAATCCATCCACCCGAAATTTGAGAAACTATGATGCAAAGAGCTTAGAAGGTGGGCCTGAGCCGGTGCACAATGAAATGCCTCTATTCTTAAGGGTAAAGGGCAAATCCAAGATATCATTATCCTATCATACAATTCCCTTAAACACTGTTTCTAATTTGCTTTTGTATTTCTATAAAAATAAGGCATCTAAAATCAATATTATTACAGTTAATAATATGTTATTAAAATTTCAAAGAACCACTTAAAGCATTATATCAATTGAATTCAAGGCATTGGTTAATAATCAAAACTAAATCTACCCTATAATCTTACAAATAGAGGTATTTTATTGTGCACCCACTCAGGCTCACCTTCTAAACACTTTGCATCATACCATTCTCCAGGCCAAGACTGCCAATTGAGAATAAGGCCTCCTTTCTCCCTCATTCCAAATCCACCTATTGAGCAAGTCTTGTGCATTACAGTATCATACTTAGGTGTACTAGTAAGAGTATCTCAGGCATGGCAACACACGTTGGTTCTCTATCTGGAAACCATCCAACTTCTTCCAACATCAAAAATCTTTACCAGATATCACTCACCCTTCCTAATCTGGTTTAGTTACGATGAAAATATTATTATTTGTATTTTAATTTTTTGTAAAATGCTATGAGTTTATTTAGTAAGAATTACAGGAAAAGTCAAGCAAGGGCTCTAAAGTATGCCCTAAAAAAAGGCCTTAAAATAACATAAGAGAATCTATCTCTATGCGATTTACAAAGAAAATTATAGATGATAGTCTATCACATAACTATAACAAAAATCATAATTATCAAGAGGTTATTTCCTCCTCACTTTCCATCTTGGACATTCTTAGAGTAGAAAGTGCATCGTAGGATTTGGGCATCAAGTTGGTCCTGGCAATTCACACAACAGAGAATGGTATAGTTGCAGGAGTAGATGCGTATACAACATATAGTGGTAGGGAAGTGTGACCTTGTATAGAGTGTTGTGAAACAGACCATGCGCATGAGGCTAGATTGAGAAATCTGTGGTTGTAGTAACAATAACCATCACAGTTGACACACTAAATGTGGGAATAGAAGGGCAGGCCATGCTCAGGCCTATAGGTAGAGAAAAAGGCCGTTGATATATTCCAACCAGGTCAGGTACACTTGTGCTGGTAATACTGATCATGACTCTAAAGGCAGATTTCCCAGCCCTGGTGTTTTCAGTAGACAGCTGTCTGGGTCGTCCAATAAGCGATAGCCCAGTGTTAATGGAGTTTAATCCAGTAGCAATCTCAACCAGAGACTTGCAGGTAGGAATTCTGTATATAAAAAGATGTGATACAGGCATATCCAAATGCATATTAACTATTCATGTGATTAGATAGAGGATAGTCTCCATCCTGGGATTAACCAAGGGGTACTTTACTGATTGCAAAGTTGTAAGAGTAACAGTATTCTTTCACAGGGAAACAGTCGGAATATAGGTCCTGGCTAGTACAAGGTTGATATTATCTCTCAAGTTTAGGGCTGTTGTGGGAAGTGGTTCACCCTCTCACTTAATTACAAGGCTGCATTCTCTGACAGTAAAAGAGTTCTCCACTTTTGGTCTGGTATTGGTAGTCAACTTTGCCAAGGCCAGTGCAGCCCTAGTAGCTCTGGTGCTCTGGTTATTTCTGCCCTTCCTCACAACCATAGTCTAAGATATGGGTAGGATGGCTGTAGAGAGGCCGCCGCATGGATACCAGTACAGGTAGTGTGTTCATTAACTACAGTTGTTAGTGGAAAAGGTATCGAAGTGGAAGTATCAGCACAGTGGGTAGCATTCTTGACGGTACTAGCAGTCTCTGTAAGGGCTTCAATCTGTTTGCTAAGAGCATCAATAGCTGAGCTATAATCGCTGTAGATTTGATAGATAAGTTCTATTCAATCACAACTACTGTTTTATTTGATAGCAGTGCTGTTCACAATCTCTAGCTTTTAATTGATCTTATGAAATAGTTTCAAAATGTGGGTACAGAGGGTAGGGGGGTCTTTCAAGAACTACTTCACTATACATTGCAGACTGGTAACTTGAGTGCTTTATGGTCGATTAAGTGAGGGAGAGCCTTGAGGTATAAAAACAAGAATAGGGTAGGCACTGCTATGTGGGTAGCAGAGCTCCTAGGTGTTACAGGTGAAGGAGTGGGGTTCCTTTCTGTAACGAGGGCACCCTATAGGAAGACATTTCCTAAGATTGCGACCGCACTGAAGAGGCAAAGTAGAAGTAAGGATCAAAATAATAAGAGATAATTCAAAATAGAATCAAGTGGTAAAACTTAATATTGTTAAGCCTGAAAGCTTCACTCAATAAGTTCTCTAGAGGATTGTTGGTTATCAGAATAGGATGTCCCTCGCTTTAGTTAAGTAGAATAATATAAAGCCAAAAGACACCCTTCAACCATTCTGACCATTCGCAAGCCATCTGTGCAGCTCAGGGCTGTTCAACTCTCCTGCCTAAAGTGGGCGCATAGTCGGAGACAGTCGGACCACTCAGATATTAACTCTCTCCACAAATAGGAAGTCTTCCCAATCCTGTCACTCAAGCTACATCTGCATTACCGAAAAATCATCCCTATCGGTAGCATGTCAGTAGTCAACCAACATGCCCACCATTGAGATAATATCCATTGGGACTCACTGGCCAAGTGGTGGTTTCGTCTATACAAGCTACGATGTCCATCAGCACATCTACTTGGCTATACTATGCTTCTAAACCTGACTACATGCTTCCGGGATACGAAATGTCCTGCTCCTTGACTGCATGGACACTTCCCACAGCCAACCATGCCGGACCCTCTTAAATCCTAACAAGACTCACACCACTAGAGTGCACTAATAACCCATGGTAATACTACAGTTCGCGGGGGCAGCCTAGGCCTAAGGTTGCGGTATTTGGCCTTGAAGCCTTCCAGCTTCTCCGGTAAGCTCCAAGCCCTGTACAGTTAACCATACTACTACCTGGAAGTCAAAGTATGCTTATAGGTGGTTCCCAAGTTGTATCGAGGTGGCGCCCACAGAGGCGGTAACCCTGCCACCCCTCATATATCCTGCGAACAGCTTCTGGTCTGATGGACGGCCATAACTAATACAGTGTTGTGAGTGGGTTACGATCGATCTCACTCTACTAGGAAGCGCACAACTACACAGTCGTACTATGCTGTCGGGCTGTACCAATGCTGGGGCCGGAGGGGGGTGTTAGGAATATCTCCTCAAAGTTACAGGAGGTTCGGACCCCTCATGCTCATTCAGTAGCCCATTTTGTGCCTTCCGACGCTGTTCTATGAATATCTAAAAGCCCCACCTGAGTTGGATAACTTTCCCAACGTCTGCGGATCACGTTGTCGGTGAAGATAGGGTAACTGGGGTTTCTCAGTAGGGTAACTGGGTCTTCAAGGTAGGGTCATGATGTTCCCAAGGTAGGATATCTTTATCCCTTCCTGCCTTTATTCTCTTTGGAAGTCTGCGCGATTATATATAATATTGCCCTGGAGACCTGTGCAACATTTACTATATTTCCTTAACTTTATTCCAAGATGCCCTCCGAATGTTACCTTAACCAGTAGGGTAATTTGGCCTACCTGAGATACCCTGTCTAACTCCATGTTACCAAGTCACATGGTTGGCACTTATACCAACTCATGGCCACCACTAGTATACTAAGTATACTGGTCTGGTCTCACTCGGGTTACCTCTTAGTATGCCATATGGGCTTGAGTCTAGTCCACTGTAGCTACCTATCTCTAGGGTCTTTACACTTGCTTTCCCCTTTCGTGTGCTGCAATAGGCAGAACTACAAGACAGGACAGAGATATCCATATGATATTATCTAACCTGACAGGGCACATTACGCGAATACCTCAAGATAGTCTATATGATATTTTTAAATACTCACTTTGAGGCAAAATACAGGCGAGGAAGCATTGGAACTATTATTATTGTTATTATTATTATGCTTATAGGTACCGTTAGTTATGGGGCCCCATTTCTGACAAACGAGGGCCAAGAGCAGGTTATTAACTGCATATTAAACGAAGAATCATTTATATCGGACCAAGACTGAGTCAGATAGTGCTCTTTGAAGTTAGATAACTTCAAAGAGCTCTATCACATTCAGTTCTGGATGATTCTTTCAGCCAGTGAATTAGAATAACCAAGATTATTTTGTCCGCCCTCTTCGGAAATGGCGTCCTGTAACAAAGACTACTTATAGGAGTGTAGATTTGTTAAAACCTACAAATGGGCTTTATTGTGGCTAATAGGAAAATACCTTAGATTAAGCACAGGGTCAATAAACAAGCAGGTAGAACAAACATGCAAAGCAATATTATTCTTAATAAATCCAGTTTTAGTTTCTAGTCTGCTGAGCCCCCTTGTTTATTGACCCCTCTCCCAATTCATAATTGAAACCAACCAAATCCTTCTATGAATAAAAGGATTCAATATCTTCCAAGCAACCATAAAAATGCTTAAATTTATACTTGTCAACTTTAATACAATCAAATTCAGAATAAGAGACAGCGATTTTTAAGTTAAAATATACAAAAAAGAGTTGGTAAACATAGTTTCTTATACAAATAATCATTTTTCAGCATTAATCCACATATGTTTTTCTAATCCTATCACTATTTTTAATATATTTTCAAACCACTTGAAATAGTTTTTTTTATAATATATTGCAATCAGGAAGGGGTATTTTGAGTTAAATCACTAATTACATATCAATTATCTATTCAATTTATATAAAAGCTCAAGCATGTTTACCTAAGTATAATTTTAGCTCTTTATAATCTCAAATGATGATTTGAAATTTCGATTTTGAAACAGCTCTCTGCAAAATCTCAATACCATTTTCCATTTTCCAACTCATAATTTGTGAGTATTTACATTTGAAGCTTACAATAGTTATATGCCTTTTGTCACAACTCATACCTAAGCCAGAATAAGGTTTTACAAACTCACAAGTTGGAACTCGTTTGTTAAATTCTTAAATTAATTAAGAAAAAGATTTTAACATGACTCGCAATAGCAAGTCATATAAGATAATAACTTGCACAGATTACTTGAGTACTAGTTATGGGTTTCACAAATATGCCACACTTAGCGGCTATAATTAGGTTTATTATTGGATTACCTGTATGTACTATAACATACCGTAAAAACTGAAATAATTGGACTTTGCGCTAGTATGTTGACTTAAGGTATGTCTTGCCAAGGTTCATACATTTATTTCAATTTTCCCTCTGTCTACGAATCACCGCAGTCATATCAAGAGCTAGCCTTGAGACTCAGTGAAGTTAACCCGAGTTTTCAGGGTTGAGACACTCATTTCCTTTTAAATTTAGGACTTTCCATCCATCCAACTTGATGTCAACATACCTGCATGAGGTACAATTATTCCAGTTTGTACGGTATTTGAGTCATAAGGTTACAACAAAGGTTAGCAGACTTGCCGAAGTAAGTCATAAGAGTTAGCAGTTTGCAGGAAGAGTAAGCTTTAAAGACATGCAGGATTCTTAGAGGAATAAGCTGTTCACATAATCATTTAAGTTATTTCCAATATTATACTATTATTCAATCATACTTGGTATCTTACCACCCAGGCGAATAAGATGTTACTATATACACCTTACAGAACAAGATGCTCATAAAAGATTGGGCTCAAGAGAATTTCAAGCATGTGCCACAACCCCCTATGCTTATAATTTGACTTCAAGTTGGTCACTAGTAACTTGCCTGAGAGAAACACAAGGAACACCAAGTGTTCTCAACCAACGTGGCTATATTTAAACATAAAGTAGAATGGCACACGTGAACAGGTACTGAACTTAGTGAGGCATTCTGAACTACCAGGAATGAACCAATAATTGTAATAAACTTGATACTGGATAGAGTCATACAAGGATATAGGCCATCCAAATATTGATAGATGAATATGCCAGAAGGCAAATAAAGGAGAATATTATAAGTCAATTAAACTTACTTTACAGATTTATCAAAGAACAAAGGGGCTCTTTGGTGTCACAGTCAATTATGGTTTACAAACCAGGGTTTGAAAATTCATTCAATCACATCTCTTTAAACTTCTTATGTAATCAAATTTCAAGACTGCTGATAGGTTGAATTTTGAAACTATGGTTTGTAAACTATGGTTGGCTATCACGTCAAACAACCTCTAAGGAAATGAGATTATCATTCAATTGTTATCAGCCAGGTCACAACCGTATATTCAATAATGCCAAGATTCTGCAGCTTGAAGCCTTTATTATACACGATCTCATAATGCAAAGGCTAGATTCAGACACAGTCTGCATTGCAATTAACTATACTTGCATTTCAATTACTTTGATGGTAGTAATAATTTTTTTTAATTTGTTTTTTATATCATAGATTACTTGTTAGGGTACAAGAAGTCACATGCATCATGAGATATGGCGTAAAGAAAACCTTAATTCCAAGCAACCGCATGCTTCACCTCTTTATGAGAAAAATCAAACACCCTGAATCGATAGGAAAAATCCCCCTTGCCTAGCATATAAGATAATATACCCGGAAAACGTAAGGAAACAATTCATAAAAATGTACAGGAGAGAGACCCAAACCCTTCCGCAGGCTCCCCTAAAATGAAAGAAAGGATTCATTTGTGAAGGACTGACAAGACCTGACAGGGTGGATAGTGTGATCGTTGAGACAGGAGAAAACAACTGAACTTGTGCATCAGCAAAAAAATCAACCTGCACCCTGCTGCGTCCTGCCCTCCCTGTGAACCAGACGTTGCAGGCGCATATAACGTAAACTCCAGTTCTGGGTGCGGACGCAACCAGAAGCTGTCCCCCCCAGCAACCCTGCGCCCAGCGGACAACCCTACAGTCCCGTTACACCCCATGCACCCCCCAGCATGCTACCACCTTCCTGACGTCCTGCGACTTCAATCTCCTTCTCCCTAACAAGCGCTACAACCCCCCCCCCCGACCGGGTTTCCTCCTATGTTACTGTGCTCCCTCCGGATTCCGTCCTGAGTTCCCCTCCCTATCCCCTCTCTGTCCCGCACCCCCCCAGATACACTCCTTTTCGCTCTCTACCTCTCAATCACATCATGTATCTCCCCGCATCCAGAGGGCGTGCTCCAGCCCTTGACCTTTTCCCTCACCAACTCCGGATCCTGATGTTTATTCCCCGGTGTCCTGCGGATGCCCCCAATAACCCATCTCATCGGCCAGATGCCTCCTGCAACCCATCTAGTCGGCCGGGCGCCCCTACAATTTATCACGTCCGCCGGGTGTCCTCTACAGCCCATCCCGTCGGCCGGACGTCGCCTGCTACCTATCCCTTTGACCAGATGGCCCATACAACCTCACCTGTCGGCCGGATGTCCTACGATGTGCTCCTGGCTTTTGACCGACCGCCTGACACATTTCCACGCCTTCTGAACCTACAGAACCTACAATTAGCCACCAGAAGACCTGCCCATAGCTGCACATCTTCGAATCACCCGCCTGACACATCACGACGTGGTAGCCGCATATCATCTTCCGCCGACCACCCTCTCAGGGCCTCTACACGATTACAGTTTTGTTACTTCCGGGCTTCCGGGCTTCTGGGCTCCTTTGCTACGTGTATTATCTATTCTATTACTCCTCTACTATACATACATAATATTATAATCATAGTGTAGTTATAAGACAATCCCCCAAGTCCGTTCGGTCAGTTTGTCCAACCTGCTCCCGCGCATGCGCAAGTTCTCCGGACAGAGCTGACTCGACCAGTCCTCCCAATGCATCCACTAGGTCCGCGCGGCTGCCCCGCGCCGATTCTGATACTTCGGGCTCCAGATCAATCCCAAATTCCCACCTCAACGCATCATCATCATTGGAATACCCTGCTGTTCTCTCAGCACGCTTTCCCCGCGCCTGGGCACTTTTGGCCCCCAACGTAGTCTTGATCCGCGCAATGATTAAACCCTGAAAGCGCTCTCCAGTATTCTGCCATGTCTGTGTCTGACGTTCCAGCAGGCCTGCCTTTCTATTAGCTCACTTATCACCCATCTCGAGTACTTGCGGTTTTCGAGAGTGTCCGGATGCCTTGGCCAACAGGGATCCGGACACTCCTGAAAACCACAAGCCCACGCGGTTTATCTTACCTCCGGCATTAGAAAGCGTGAAAACCACTGTATCGATAAAGATCCAGTCCGCCAGCATCGCAGCGAATGGCACCGCATGGCCGCACTCAGACAGATAAACGGACTGTCAATCTTATCCAGGAATCTCGCATCTGTCATGCATCTCCTTTTAGGACTAGAATAAAATTGGGCAAAAATCACGCTTGGAATCTGTGGCGCTAGGAATCTAAGAGAAACTGGCAGTCCGCCGTATTGGATAGATTTTTTGGCTGGGGTCTGAGACAATCGTGAAAATTGTTGCACCACTATACCTCATCTTTGTCTGGTGGGCAAAGGAATCTGTCTTCCTCTAGTAGGTATGCCACCCTTCGTGCACACCCCGCAGCATCCTCCATATCTAGCTTATAGAGTGCAGTTATACACCCCTTTGCAGTATGCAAATACTGTGAT
>Ga0307517_10008286_pt1 | contig 14937 bp, 11 predicted proteins | sample 23_EM_MG_FD_194515 | JGI IMG/M metagenome (GOLD analysis project Ga0307517, IMG submission 194515) | Populus trichocarpa ectomycorrhiza microbial communities from riparian zone in the Pacific Northwest, United States - 23_EM | ecosystem: Host-associated > Plants > Roots > Unclassified | place... | reverse complement strand
TATCAACAAAGGCAATGCTAAAATGATCAGGTCAGCATTTAAGCAACTGTTAACACAATCACCTAACACAACTGTTCTTATTGATCATATTTTTGCTATGATAAAAGTACTTAAAGCCAGCCCCGCCGCCCCCCCCCCCAATTTTCAGCGATCAAACAACACAAAAATGTATTGCAGCAATCAATTTTTTTTTCATTAGAGAAATGATCAAATGAAATAAAGCTAAAAACACTAACTTTAGTCAAACCCCCCCCCCCCACAAATAAATAAATAAAAGCCATAACTTTCATTTCAAATGTCCAATCAATCTTTTTAATCGAATCCTAACCCTACACTATTGCCAGATACCCAGATTCTAAACCAAACCCGAAAACCCATAAAAAATCAATCACTCCCGAAACAATCCGACAAATACTATATAAAAAAAAACTCACCTTGGGTTTCATATCCGACCCGAACCCGAATTTCCAATCACGAAAATAAGGGAAAGAAAGGGAATGACTCTGACCCAGAAGATCCGAATTCCTAACCACATCCTTAGTCAAACCACTGATAGTCTCCATTCCGGGAAATTCATGGTGATCATGTGACCACCGGGTAGTGGGGTCGGTCAACCCGCCCCGGCATTGAAGAACAAATGCAAACCCGGCAAGAGTTAATGGAAGAAGAGTTAGGAGTAACACTAGAAGCGAAGTAACAAGTTGCGTGGATGTTTGTGATATTGAAGTGGGGGGTCTTAAACCCGCCATTTGAAAGAAATAAATAGGGAGGGAGGGCGGGCGGGGGTTGTTTGGGAATATGGTATTGATTTTTAGAGTGTATTTTTTAAAAAAATGTATTAAAATAATTATATTTTTATTTTTAAAATATAATTTTAATATTAGTATATTAAAATAAAAAAAATATTATAAAAAATTAAACTTTTTTAAAAATATAATTTTAAATGAGTTTCCAAACAAGGTATTAGCGGTGCATAAGTTTGGAAAATAAATAAATAAATATATAAATGAGAGAGAGCGTGGATTTATTGGGGTGGAGAGACCGTAGATGTAATAGCAGTTGTTGTCAATGGAGTTTTGGAAATATAACGAGAGATGTACGGTGTCGTACGTGGTGGTTATTAAATCTGGTTTGATTTAATAAATAATTCAAAATTTAATTTAAATTTTGATAAAATTAGAAGAGAATTAACCTGAGATATAACCGATCAAGATAATCAGTTTTTTTTTTATTTGAAAAAAATCAGAACAAAAATAATTTTATTAAGCCAAGCTAACCTACTTAATTATGTTTAGATTAAATCAGGTTTAATAACTTTCATTTTATCCCTCATTATTTTAGTTTTTTATTCATAATATTTTTTTTTTAATTTTTTTAAGTTTAGATAATTCTTATTATGAATAATAAACTACATAATTCAGCCTCATGAAAGACCGTAGGATGAAAATGTTGCCTTACAATCTGAGCAAGAGTCACCAAGCAAGTGCGATGAATGTTTTGTTCAAGAATTATCTATGCTTCCACTGAATAATTCCGGAGAGTAGGGTTGCCTTTCAATCAAATTTCTTCCCACTCGACTCTCCTTAAGTCTTGTTAGGGCCTATGTAAACACCGACTCAGAACTATTACCACGAAGTAGTGGAACACAACATCCATGGTGGATTATTAGCAAAGAACACCCCTTCATCCATGGTGGATTATTAGCAAAGAACACCCCTTATAGAGGGGTGTGACAAAGGCATCATCTTTATCTGAAAACAATGAGCTGAGCCAATGGCATCATGGAGACATGGACCTTTATCTTGAGTTCTATAGAAGGGTTTCCACATGTTCTAGATAATGTGATTGCCCAATACAATCCTTATACTGCTCTAATTATCTTATCAGTGGATGCTTCCAAGTCTAGCTTTGAATCATTAGCTGAATACAATAACTTTCTCATGCCACCTATAGAAAGCAACCAACATTACAAGCATGAAAGCTATGGGGGATATAGATGGTTAGTGGATCTTAAATGCAAGTTGTCTTCTTTCTAACATGGCACAGCTCTGCTGGATAATTCTGCTTTTTAAAGCTTAGCAACTTCCAAAGTTAGCTTGCAGGTCACATGGATGATGATAAGAAAGAGGGTTAAAGTGTCTACTCTAATTGGCCCCAACTTTCATAAAGTTTTCATCTTCATCTAGCTTTGTAGCTCGGATTATCACTATCGTATGGTGACCATCTTCAATGATTTTCCAATTTCTATCATGGGCACTACACCAACCCCATAAATGATGATTCCTCAACCAGTTTAATTCGCCCCTTGTCAATTTGTGATGCTTGGTGAAATATTTATAGAAATTAAAAGCACAAAAACATTTGTATAAACCTGGATCATAGTTTATGAGACCTTTTCTTATCAGTTTGAAATCCAGTTTAAATAGCTCCCTTTCTCCAAACAAGCTTACCGACATAACATTAAACCACAAAAAATAAAAAAAAATTTCATCATTTATGTTCCTATCCAATGGCCCAAGGCTGGCATAGGAACAGTCAAACAGAAGCCATAAAGAAGTTAACTGTTATAGAAAAGTCGAGGGTCTCTTTGGAACATATATCACCTCACAACCAAACCACTCGGAGCATCTACATATCAGCGGTTTAGATTTGAGATTTCTACCGGAAAGTCTAAGGTTCAAACATGGGTGGGATGGATTGAGGAGTGGGAATAGGAGAAGGTTAACCCCTTTTTACAACCTAAGACTCATTGTACCTCACTCTGGGCCAAAAAAAAATACCCAACAATAGCTCTTCTGATGATCCCCAGGGCATCAGTAATTACTTCAAAATAAGATATCAAAGCATTGATCTAAAATCTCCAAATTTAAATTTATTGATTCAGATGACAAAACCAGTACATGGAAGAATTTCATATTCCAATACAATAGTTTTGTAAATGATAATAATGATACACAATGTTACTTGCACAAAAAATATAATTATGCTGCCCACTTGCTTATGAATAAGCATTATTGGATTGTATGGTGTACCTTGTTTGCTTTAAAATGTGGACAAGAATCAATGCTGAAGAATGGTTAAGAATCTTTAGGACAATCCCAACTAGAGTGTCTTCTAATAGACGTCATCTCCTTATTAGCTTGAGTACATCTCCAACTAGATGCAATGATCCAGTGACAAGAACCTGTAAATCCACCAACGATGGCTTCCTGGTTAGCACTACTGTTTGACAGTCAACGCACCTCACAAATATTTGTTTCTTTTAGAGATGGGTTGCATGAGAGAAGGCGGGCATGGCTGTCTTCGTTGTTTTTTTTTTTAAAAAAAGAAGCCAGTCATGACACAAGTAAAGACATTTGCATCCACTAATTTTCAGAAGAAAAAAAAACCCTAAAAGAGGGCCAGAAGAAATTCACTCATTTCTAGAGCATTTTCACTAAAGTGTTGGTGAGCGAACAATAGAGGCAATCTCTTCTCAAATTGATGAAAATGAGAATTTTGAGAGGAATCTGTCAACTGGTAAAGGTCTTTGTCCTCACCCTTAACAAACAAAAATTGTATCCGTAACATTATTTCCTCCATGCACATTGTTTGACATAATGAAATGAAACCCCATCTAAGAGAGAAATATTACCTGAAGTCTTAGGGAAGGGTTTTCTCTAACACAATGCCTCAACCATTTTATCGTCAATGGCAATGAAGGAATTACAGCACTGCAAGCCAAATATCCATCTGTAGGACTGCAATTAGAAGCATCTTCATAAAGGAATTGACGACGTGGTAAGGTCTCTGCACCATCCATCTTCGTACTCTTTTCAAGTAAAGAATCTGTATCTGCAGGCAAATGAAAAAGAAAAGGCATAAGGTGCTGCCTATTACAAAATGCAATGGCACCAAAAGAGCTTCCTTTGACAAACAACAATGTGTTATTGTAGCATGATTCAAATGGCCTGAGCAGGAATAACATGCAAAAATATAGTCAGGGAGAGTAAGAAGCACATGGGTTTTCCATTGATATGGAGACTATGGCCACAGTTTCACTTGCAATGATGCTTGATTGGCTAAATCACATAAGTGGGTAAATTCATGTCACGGGTAAAGAGAAAAACCATACATCAAGCCCGAGGGTCACTGCATTGTAACAGTTCATGCTGCTGCTATGTATGTAGCTCCCTCAATTTACTCCTCACATATCCTTTTCTTTCTAGATTTTCCTTCCATATTCATATAATACAGAAATATGGGGAAAGACAGACAATACAGTAGCCAGTTTAGTCTGCACTCTGTGCATAGTTTGGCTTGTTTGCTATTTTATGGTAAACCAAGCTTTCTTTGGTCATCATTGTCAAAAAAAAATAAAAAATAAGAGGGAAATCAGACATACATAAACAAAATATTAAGATGTGTAAGTATTTCAGGGCGGCAAAAAGTAGTACCTATCCCGTGGACAATCTTCTCCCAGAGTCTCTGCAGGCTGAATTGCCATGACAAGTCCTTGCTAGAGATATCTGAAGGGACAACTGAGGTACCAGAAGTAACCTTGTTATATGTTGAGATACTTGGGACAAAAATGGCCTTTGAGAAGAAAGTACCTGAAAAAGACACGAATCATTTTGAACACATCAGTGTTCTGAGTTTTTACTATGATGCAGATAATTTCTGTGCAGAAGTAAGAAGGAAAAGAAAGACGGAGTATTTATTTCTAGGCATAATTTCTCATCGTAGAGAAACTGGTTCCATTAGCAGTATTTGGACAACCTCACTAAATAAGTATATCTTGTGTCCCAATTGGCAGATTCGAGAATTGACATTCAACTGAAATTGGCATCATAAATCAGCTGAAGTTTGTTTGAACTGTAATTTTCCAGCACGAAGCATGTAAATTACCATACTTTTAGTGCTTCCAGTGAAATCCACCTGACCTCTTGTGTATTTTTTTCCTTCATTTTTTTTTAAATCCAAGAGATAAATTTTTTTGGCTACAAGAAAGCATTGGTTTTCATGACTTGCCATGTAATAAGAGTGATGGCTTAACAACCATAACAAAACAATGCAGCCACAGACAGAAAGCAAATAGAAAAATGGAATCAAGTTAAGTAGCATGAAAAGAAAGACATGCATAATTTAGTAAACAAAAGTAAAACCATCAAAGAAGCAACCTGATCATAAAACCAACACAGCTGTTCTTAATGGTTGTCATATGCCAAGACTAGGTTAAACTTAGATGAAAATGGACAGAGCCTCACACTTACACACACTCACACATATATATAGAGAGAGATTGATGAGTTTTTTTTTTTATTATTATTATTTTTACCTGAGGAAGCACATGTACTCACAAGCCGTGGAAGCAAGATCTGAGGATCTCTAACATCCATGCAATTAAATAAAAGAATCTACAAGAAGGTATGGATAATGATAAGTGAGAAGGTAATAAATGAAAACAGAATGAACACCAAAAAACTCTTCACTAAGCAAAACAAACAAACAAACAATGATGGGATTAAATAAGCATCCAGAAAACAGCCCAGCGCATTAAGCTCCCAAACTAAATCAAGCTGGTTATTCTGAATATCACCTTCTTCGATATTTTATTGATTTCTTGAATGTTGAATTTCTCGTGCTGCATGTAACCATTTCCCGGCACTTTGTTTATACTTTCAATGTCATGTGAAGAAAATGAAACCAGTGATGATGATAGGTTGTTTTCTTTAACAGCACTAGAAAACCATTCGGCGCAAACCTCCATGCTCTCTGGACTGTGAGCTCCATCCAAGTAGAAAATGAGATCGCCCGAAGCTTCAGCTACTTCTGATGAAATACAGGAGCTTGAAGTTGAAGAAAGATCAGGAACTATTTGAGCCCTCCCAGCAATATGTGCTTTAGAAAGACCTCTAAGAAATGCCTCTGGTAAATTAGCTTCCTTGTTATCCTTTCAACAGTCCACAAAACTGATCAGTGAATAACTTGTGGTAAAACAACCAAATTCTGAATATAGAGGATGACTACCATTTATCATATCCTTAGATACTGGCAACTTACAAAAATGGAATCAAAAGAAGAAACAGAGAGGGTACACCATTCACAGCTTCCAAAAAGATAGATATGAGACAGAAAGATACCAGAATGACCAAATGGCTTAGAGTATGTACCCATAAATATATATTACAGACGCTCACAAGCACGCATGCAAGCACAAATACTGTAAATGGCATGCATCTATGAGTGTATTTGTTATTATCAGAAATTAACTAGGTCCAGTCCATGAAAAAGAACAGAATCTATGAGTTTAAAAGTCCGACACTAGATTGATTTTACGTACTATATATAGTATGAGAAATGGTCTGTAAAACTAACAATTTGGAATAGCTTCTCCCAATTTCCTGTTCTTTGAAGCCAACATTTGCAAAGGGAAACAGCAAGACCAGCATTAGACAACTGATGATTGCCAGACAAACTAAGCTTCAGTCCATTCAACTCATTTGAATCAAGAGGTTCCACTACTTTCAGGGGGACCTGCAATCAGCAAGAAAATATCTATCAACAATGCCACTGGCAGTCTCTGGAGGCATGTGCTCAAGCATGGATACAAGCTTTTGAAGGTTCAATAATTAATATTGAAACATGATAATGGAAGAATGAAGATCACAAATACAAGGATGGGAATCATAAATAAGTATATGTTGGTGATGCAGCCAACAAAAAGATCAACTTTATGTGATTTTATTTGATTTTAGAACTAAAAGCCAACTCTGTAATTCTGAAATTTGAAGGGTTATCTCTGTAACTTTCAGATATGCTGGAAATTTTACAGGTCTAGATTTCTATTTTGGTAGGATTCAAAGCATAAAATAATAGTAATATATTCTTATTTAGCAAGCTAAGTCCTTACTAGGAGTACCAGGAACTCCTTACATATGTAATCTTTCAGTAAGCACAATGGCAATATTTTGAGAGGACCTCCAGTGATATGCTCACTGTGACTGTGTGATGAAATCAACCTTAGGTGAGATTCCTAAGAATCCTAGATAAGATGCTAAGTTCTTATTCAGGGAGTGATTCCTTGAATCTACCAGTGTGAGGCCGCCAGTTTTCACCTTGATTTTCTTTTATTTACATAATTTCAGATATATGTTCAATGTTCAAGCCCTAAACCCACTAAATTTCATAACCTTGACCTAATACCATCCAGAACTTTCCCTAAATGTGTCCTGCAGCAGTTCGGTAAAGAAAATTTGTATCCTGGAATATGGAAAATTTTGATTATTGTTCCAATTTTAACCTATCCTCTGTGCGTTCACAAATTATGCAGATGTACAAAATTTTTGACAATTAGGGTACATTTGGTAACGCGGTGCATGTTGCCAAACACATACTTAGTCTTGGATGAGCATGCATGTATCAAGAGTAGTCAATAATAGTTCTATTGGATCAGACGGGGATACTTTTGCATGAAAATCTAAGTGATGTATAGACAAAACAGAATGAAGGCTACATTTTATTTATGTGAAAAAAATTAAACGTACCAGCAGATAGTTTACAAGAGCAGGGGAAAAAAAAAGAATTTGCTAATAGCAAACTGAGAGCAACAGTTACCGTCAGTTCTTGGGCATTCTCCTGAAGAACATCCATTGCTTCAGAGACTTGTGGCACAGTAAAGGCAGGAATTTGATGCTTCGGGAACAGAAAAGATATGAATTCAATTCAGAAAATACTTGAAAATGAATACTGCCAATTCAAATAATCAAAATAGATAAATTGCTATAAATAGCTGAATAGCAAAGAAAGCAAAAGTTGTGCTAGTTTTAACTGCTTACATATGAGTTTTATACCTTGAAAATTCCAGCCTTGTGTGAAGCAATCTGTCCAATGGTATTGCCTGCACAATAGCACAGTATGTGGTTTAATAATTCATTGTTTCTTTGTGTACCAAGTATTAAACTGTACAAAACCCTTGGAAAACTAAAGAAACTGCTGAAAGTTACTATCTTAGTGACACCTGATTCCAGAAAACAAAACCAACAATTAAGCATGCTAACACAAATATGTATCAGGAGACTCAAAATAAATGCAAGAAGTTGCTGAGAAAGGTAGATTTCAGAAAATGGTATACCCAATGCTTCTGTGTGATCCATTCCCAGAGAAGTAATGCCACAGACAACGGGCTCTTCAATCTGCAAGGATTTATCAACAAAATTCCATCACCAAGAATTTTTTTATTATCACAAACCTCATTATTCCCTTTTATCTTAGAATCCTCCAATAAACAGCTAAACAGAAAAACAGTATTTTCCTTTGCCATTAGAGTACATATATTTTTAAGGTACTCAATAATAATAATAATAATCAGATAATTCTAGGGAAAGATAAATACCACATTTGTTGAATCATTTCTTCCGCCAAGACCAACTTCAATGATAGAAACATCTACCTGTAGAAAAGGAAAAGCAAAACAGAGTCATTAACTCAGAAGCAATGAAGATAAACTGTTTATGTGGAGGGTGGATATAAGCAAAAATAATTTGATACAAAAGATGTTGGGTCATGAAAGGAACATGTCAGTGTATACATGCAGTCATGTCAGCTGAAAAGCTTTCTCATACAATTCAAGAATAGCAACGTATCAAGGACATACATCTACAAACATCAGCAATGACCAAAGAAGAAAGTTGCCAGCAACTGTAACAGCTTTAAGTTAGGTATGACATTCATTGTTGGAAAATGTACAATAGCTCAATAAAGATGCAATGAATTTAACAGTCAAGATGGATTCTTTTACTGTATTTTCAAACAGCAAAATGAGATTTGTGTACAGTACTAGTGCCCTACCATTAAATTTCAAAGGAAAAATTCCTGTGGCGGAAATCTTTTCCAATGAAATTCAGTATCAGGAGACAGGATTGGTGTCCACATGCAATATCATGAACTAAGGCAAATAATATTTTTGGGATTTTTCATGAATGCAAAGGTCCCAGTCACTGCAGAGATCTTATGCCTTTAGTTGTGCTAACATACATATGCAAATTAAGAGGTTAGAGATAAACCTCTCATTGCAACTGCTAAGCTGGTAATCTAAATAAGCTTCAATATAAATTAAGAAAATGTAGCTGACCTGTTCGCAGACAAATATTTTGAATGCCAACACAGTTAGGAACTGAAATAGCGGGGGCATTGGCAGGTCCTCAGTTTCATGTTCCTGAAAAGCAAAATTTACAGAATCAAGCAACTGCCATGCATAGATTGTGATTATTGAAGCAGATAAAGGCATCAGATTGGATAGTCAGCCTTCAAAGTACTGACAAGCAGTGACTAAAATGAAGGAGTATCACTGATACACCAATTTGGACCCAACTTCTAAAAATCAATGCCAAATTCAGTTTCACGGAATCCTATTAATACGTCTCTTATCTTCCCTTACAAATTACATGTTCGACTGTTTTTACTGACATTTCCATTTAGAAACATGAAGGAGTTAATTAGGCACAAGCAACACAGATACTAAAGTCCTGCCATTGCCTTCTTTACTGCAAGGTAAGGATAAAAGGTGAATGCTTCAAATGCCCAAATTTGAAGGTCTGAAGCAACATAGATACTAAAGTCCTGCTTATGCCTTCTTTACTGTAAGGGAAGGATAAAAGGTGAATGCTTCAGATGCCCAAATTTGAAGGTCTATGGGGCTGTAAAATGAACCAAAAAGCTTGGCAACAGCTGGAGCTGAACCAAAAATCCCATGATTGGCTGAGAATTTCATGAAGATTCAAAGTTTGGTTTGGTGTTAAACTTTATCAAAAAAGGTCAAGATAAAACAATTTTACTTCATACTTAACAAAGAATTACCATAGAGGAGGCGAAATAAATTAACAAAGATTTTTACATATATGTAAATGTTACTGATAAGCATAAGACCACTAAAATAGAAAGTTGGGCACTAATTGAAGATGTATATTGACTTCATTTGTTAAACACATGAATCAGTTTGAACTCATATGGAAAACTGATAACACTATGTAAAGCTGATAGCACAATAATGTTACACAAAAGTGGTCTAAAGACCAACGTTCACTTTAAGGCAATAATGAAGACACAAAAAAAGGTCCAGAAAAAGTAATATTAAAGACCAAAGTGGTTTCAAGGTCTATGACTCATAGGCAAAATGATCTCTTCACAATCCAAAAATTCCACCTTAAAAGAAAACTAACTTGTATGATCTTATTATAGCTCCTGAGAACCATTGAAAGCAAAGGATTAGTACCTTCAACCGATTCCAGCAATTCCAAAAATACGATAGAAATTTATCTTCAGATATGTCCACTCTGCAAAATTAACTAAAAGTTAGACCTGAAACAAGATACCCATAACACCATTCAAATCAACCAAGAAAATGATTGAAATTAAAAATGCATTAAGATACATAAACATAGCTACAATTGTATTTAAATCTGATTCATATCAGTGGATTTAGACTTCATACATCTAAAAAGACTGTTTTCTACCAATGCACCTCCTCTTAGGAAGAGAAATCCTCTACCCAAGCCGATTGACTTAGTAACCACATGCATCAAACTATTTCAAAATGGTAAAATGGTGCTAGTGATCTTAAGTCAAACCAGCTTGTTATTTCCACAAAATCCTAAGTTTACCTCTCGACTGACATACAGACAAGTCAAATAAAGTTTTTAGAATGGGAAGATGACTTGGAATGATATAGCCAAAGATTCATGGAAACAGAGGCTACCAGCCTCTTTTGAAAAAAACTGACAAGGTCGAAGTGCATTGGATGACCTACTGGTTATTGAGTGGTCTCATCATTCTTGCACAAGATGTAAGGATCTTTTTTTTTCCCAATGGCATTAGATTTTCTAGCCCTCTACTATTAGGGGATCTGTTTCTTGTACTACTTTTATTGTTGTCGTGGAACTTATGATCATGGATGGTTTTGTTTCCACAGAAGAGGAGGAGTGAAGGAAAGGGAAAGGAGAGTCCGTCTGATCAAGTAATGCACAACATAATGGATAAACAAAGATGGAACTCAATAAAAAACTAACCCATTTATCCTGAATCTTTCTCTAACATCAATTAGGTGAGGAGAAGTAAACAGCCCTGTTCGAAAACCAGATTCCCTTAACATAGCCTCACAGAATGTGCATGTTGAACCCTGAAGTATGGATCCATCAAAGGAAGATGAAACTGAGTTTATGAAAGTGTGATAAAATATTATCACATGTTTTAATATGATTCTCATGTGTAATATTGAACAAAATCTAGTAGTATATACATAGATAGAAGTTTCCAGAGAAGGATATTAATATCAATGCCATGCAGACACCCTAGAACTGAAGTCATACAACTATACTTCTATCCTCACGCTCATATCAACTCACATTATTGAGTAATTCTGATGCGGCTCTCACCTTTCAGAGAACATAATTGTTTTCAAATAGTAACAACAATTAACATTATGCTTGATATAAGGTTAAATCAAATTTCAAGGAGTGGATTATGGTCTAAACCTGGTTAATTTATTAAGCAAATATATTAAAATGGATCAGTACCTTCCCTTTAGTTCCAGCAACATGGATAATTTTGAGCCCGGCCATATGCTCTTCCAAGTCTAGTATCTGAAGATAAACATTCATTCAATCATTCAACTTCAGGAGATTTCATTCAGGAAAAGAATGGGAAAAAATAGAAAACTGTTATTCCAATCTGATGAGGTGCGGTAAAAACCTCAATAAGCACTTTCTGTTCCTACTACCTAGAAATAGGTTGACCGTAAAATGTATTGATCCCTTGCTTGTCAGAGACAACATCAATAAATAAGATAAACCAATTATCATTATTGATCCAACAGAAAATGGAAATGGGCAGTCATATTAACTTGTACACAGAAGAGAAATATAGCTGGTTCATAGGCCCTTGATCACATAAATACTTGAGCATCTGCAAAAAGTTGGAAGAATAGTAAATTGTTACCTTAAGATATATCCGCATTCTGTCCAATTTTCCATATTTACCACCAATCCCCTTTCGATCTCCGCGTTTTTTCTGTCTAATAAGGGAAGAAAGAGCTTCCATGGCTACTTCATATGAAGTTGAAAGAGGCACATCTTGCACGTAATCGATGATAGCCACATTACTTTCCAGTTTTTCCATGTTTTGAGATGCCATGTTTCGATACCTAAAACCTGAAATGTTAAACCAATAAAAGAAGTTTTAAAACTACTAATCAACCTGTCACACCCCAGATCAAGATTATTAATACCATGTACATTCCTATTTCATATAAAAATTTGTTCAGTTAAAGTGCTCATTGTTTAAATATCAACACATATTAAGCAGCTGCAATTATCATATTACCTTTTTCCTGGGAAAGGATTTTCCTACGTCTGCTCAGACTATACATGTCTACATAAGCTGGTTGGAAGGAAAATTTACATGGTGTTCTGATGGAGAATTGACTTTCTCTTTTATGGAAGCGTGGAACTCCAAATATCCCACCTTTCAGATGAGTACTTGTATGAATTAGTGCTGGAAACATCAACCCTGCAAAAAAATAGAAAGTAAAATAACAGGCCAATTCAACTCAATGAACTAATTTTTCTTTCAAATAAAAAGTCAATTGTTGTCCTCAACAAGCCAGCAATTTTTTCTTCTTATAGTAATAATTGATAACATATAACCATTTCCTAGAACAAATATTTGCCTCTATTGTCAGTTTGTGACCGTGACTTCCCTGAACAAGTATCATATTCATACTTAAGAACAACATACAGGAAATCCTTGGTAATTAAAAAAATAAATAAATGAATTTCCCAAATATCCTTAATGTCAATGTCCATATTCTTCCTCGCATACTGTGAAAAATAATATATCTTTACCTCAGTTACTAATAGATTCATGCAAAAACAAACTTCACAGAAAAGGGTCCAAAACCTAAACTCTTTACAAGGATATCCTAGAGGACAGCTAGATGCAACTTGTTGGCAGAACTCTTTCTATCACCAACCGATTCACATTTTCCAATTCCAGGTCTCCCACCAGTCTATCTACATATCAGCTACTGCAAAGAAAATATTACACGAAAAAACACAGCTTTAAACTCCACTTCTCAATTTCAACATTAAAACCACAAACTCCCAATATCAGATCAAGCAAAAAAAAAAAAACCTCCCTACTAGACAATAAAACAGGACCCTAACATGATGGGAACACCCAACTCTCACTGTCTGCTTGTTTCCATGTGAGAGAAAAACAATTCAAAACAACAAAAACTTAGAAAGGATTATTTCTATGGCAGCATACTCCAAGTTACAAGATGCCCAGAACTTCATTTCTCTCATTAGCAAATTTGGCCTTGCAAAAATATAACAACAAGGAACAAAATAACCCAATAAAAGGAAAGCATCTTTCTTTCACTTAAACAATATTTACTAATAAACATCTCTATAAAGCATGGATACCATCAATCCCACTTCAAGAAAATAACACTTCCAAGTTCCAAAATCCAAAAAAGAAAAGAAAAGTAAAAAAGCAAATCATGTTCTATTCTATATACATGTAAGTTGGCGGGTGGCAATTTTTACATAAAGTTGTTTCCCTGTCAACAGAGTACAAGTTTGTAAATAAAGACAGGGCAACAAAGAGAGACATACTCACCAAGGAAGTAATGAGAGAGGGAACCATTTTTTGGGAGTTGGGCTGGCAGCACTTGCCTCTCAGACCAGTATCTGCGGTTCGTGCCGGTGGCCGAAGATTTCATATCTACTCAAGGCTTTTTATATAAGGCGTGTGTAAAATAGATTAAAAAACGTACACAAAAACAGGGAAAAGTAGAGTAAATCTCAAAAAAGTCCCCACCCGAGAGGAGAGATTGGGATGACTATGTTTTTTTTTTTTTTTATCTCAAATAAGATTTTATTTGTTTTTTATTTTAAAAGTATTTTAAAAAAATTTAAAGTTTTTAATTTTTTTTTGTTTTAAATTAATTTTTTTAATATTTTCAAAGCGTTTTAATTTGCTAATATCAAAAATAAATTTTTAAAAATAAAAAAAATTATTTTAATATATTTCCAAACAAAAAACATTTTAAAAAGTAACTGTTGTCATGATACCAAACAAATTCTAAGTTATGTTCAACATAAATGGAGGTTTGATAAAATTTAATATTTTTTATTTAAAATTAGTTTTTTATATATTTTTTAATTATTTTGATGTGATGATGTTAAAAATAAATTTTAAAAAATAAAAAAATATATATTATTTTAATACATTTCTAAGTAAAAAAAACACTTTAAAAAATAACCATTACTATATTCTTAAACACTCACTCTCAAGGTATATAATTGTTATGAACATAATTGTTGGGGAATTACCTGAAAATGAACTTAGATCATTATATGAATAGATGAATGATTGGATTAGTTCTTGCTATTTTCTTATAATTGATTTGATGAATTTAAATAAAATTTGATCAAGTGAATTAAATCACTAAAAATCTAGAATGTGTGTTTAACATTATAACACAAGATGTTTTTCAAAAGTAATTTTTACTTAAAATATATTAAAATAAATTTTTTATTTTTTATATTAACACATCAAAATTATCAAAAAACACTAAAAAAATATTTCAAAGATTTTTTAAGTGAAGCCACTTTTTTAAAAAAAAACAAAAATTACTGCATTTCCAAACACTTATTATGTGTGTATTTGGTATTATTGTGCAATGTATTTTTTTTACTAGAAAATACATTAAAATAATTTTTTATTTTTATATCAACACATTAAAATCATTAAAAAATATAAAAAAATATCAATTTAATATTTTTTAAAATCAAATATATTTTTAAAACACTTCCAACAATATAATTTCAAATGTAAAAACATACGATGACTTGAGTATACTACTACGAGGAGTAGCCTTTTTAGACTTGCCATCTC
>Ga0307517_10008285_pt1 | contig 14938 bp, 15 predicted proteins | sample 23_EM_MG_FD_194515 | JGI IMG/M metagenome (GOLD analysis project Ga0307517, IMG submission 194515) | Populus trichocarpa ectomycorrhiza microbial communities from riparian zone in the Pacific Northwest, United States - 23_EM | ecosystem: Host-associated > Plants > Roots > Unclassified | place... | reverse complement strand
TATATATATATATATATATATATATATATATATATATATATAGAGAGAGAGAGAGAGAGAGAGAGAGAGAGAGAGAGAGGTTGCCTCCATGTTAAGGTCCTGGCAACTAGCCTAAGGCATGTAAAATAAATAATTTATAATTTACCATTAACAGGTAAGAAAAGTATATTTACTAGCTTTAATTAGATATTTCTTAATGAAACATGTTGGCAGCAAGCAGCAAGGGCAAAAAAGGAAAGAAAATAAGAAAAAGCTTGAGTTCTTGTGTAATTTGGATATTATGGATTATTCCGGGTGTCTTTAGAAGTGCGATCAAATTATATTTTAAAAAAGTTTTAATTTTTTTTGTTTTAAAGTAATTTTTTATGCTTTTAGACGCATTGATGTTTTTTAAAAAATAAAAAATATTATTTTAATATATTTCTTAATAAAAAATATTTTAAAAAATAATATCTACCGTGTTAACAAAAATGCACTCAATAAATATCATGTTTATTAGTCAAAGCTTGAACCTCGAATATTATGAATTTGAATTTGTTTAACTAGCAAGGACGAACGGATGGTGGACAGGTCATGGGTGGTAATAAAAAAGAAAGAATCTACACTCAATCAGAGTTAGAGAAATTTCGTCACAAAATCCCCTCTGTTCCAATTTTCTCTATCCTTTTAGTCCTCGAAGCCTTTCAAGCTAAGCAAATGTTCAGATGAAGTCTTGAATAATCAAAGCTGACACAACAAACCTGGTTGTTGACATGCTACCAACACGTCTCAAGTAGGGTTTTGTCTGTTTTTTTTTTTTAAAGACAAAAGCATAATAAAGAGGTCAAAGAAGTTGGGCTTGCTGAGTTCATAACATTAACGAGAAAGAATTCAGGTAGATGATTAGTTTACAGAATTACCCTCGTGCCTCAATTCACCGACCGATATCAGTAGGGTAAAATTTAACTTTTTTTTAATTATTTTAATATTAAAAATAACTCTTTTTAAAAAAATTACTTTAATATATTTTTAAATTAAAAATATTTTAAAAATAACTTTCACCGTAATTTTTTTTTAATTTAACGTGTATGTCCGAGTTAATTTGCGCGTACCTCAACTAATCCCACAGGCCCTGAAGTTAACGACCATGTAAATCTATAGTGGTCATCATATGAGCAACCATAAAGCTTGAACCTGAAACTACAAAAAAAACAAATTTCTTGATTCTAAACTCTTACTACTAGATCATTGTATGGATGGTTAACTTCCACCGTAATGCTTGTACAGAAAGGAAGGAGTGTGGATTCAATATTATGCAAAAAGAAGGGCAGAAAGTGAATGTGATGCATAAAGGGAGAATCAATCTGCTTTGGTGACCTTTTAGGCTAAAGGACTAGACAATCTCCATGGATGAATTAATAATGGATCTGCCTAATACCTTGAAAACGAGAGATCCTATTGAAAGAAAAGGAGGGATTGCTTTTAGAAAAAAACCTCCATCAGGTTCATTAATAATATGAATTGATTATTTTCAACTCAGAGAGTTAATTTGCACTTGTTCCCCTCACCTAGGCGTTATCTTCATCTTCATCAAGCCAGTCCCCACATCATAATTGCATAGGAAGACTAACACCAAGAAACACAGCCTCTTTCTCTCCCCATCGAAGAAAATCAAGACCCTGCACTTAGTAAGCTCGCAAATGTTAAAATGTGCCCACCAGAATCTGCCTCTATCCCCACTCATGTTCCTGTCTTCGTACTCCAAAATTAAGCGCCTCATCTCCAACCCCCACTCTTTCACCACCCACCACCTCCATTCCTTTCGTTTTTAGCTAACAAATTATTGTCCGAGCAGATCTTACGAACCCCTTCAAGCCTCTCCCTCAACTACCATCACACCATGACCATACTAGTAGTGGAAGTTCACGATGCTTGTGACCTTATGCCCAAAGATGGCCATGGTTCAGCCAGTCCTTACGTAGAGGTAGACTTTGATGAGCAAAAACAGAGGACCCAAACCAAGCCTCAGGAGCTTAACCCTATTTGGAATGAAAAGCTTGTTTTCAGTGTAAGAAACCCAAGAGATCTTCCCAACAAGACCATTGAAGTTGTTGTGTACAATGATCGAAAAGGCGGCCACAACAAGAACTTTCTTGGTTGTGTTAGGATCTCTGGAATCTCTGTGCCTTTATTATCTGATTCCGAGGCCATTGATCCCCAGAGATACCCTCTTGATAAACGTGGCCCCTTTTCGCATGTCAAAGGTGATGTAGCACTCAAGATTTATGCAGCACATGATGGTAGCCACCCTCCTCCTCCTCCTCCTCCGACAAATGCTGGCAATATTGAGACTGAAGCAACTCCAGTATTTCAAGAAATCAAGACCACCATGCTTCAAGAAGATGTTATTGATGATCACGAGAAGAAGAAGAAGAAGAAGAAAAATAAGGATAAAGAAGTGAGGACTTTTCACACTATAGGGACTGCAACTGCTGCTCCCGCTGCTGCTCCGGCTCCTCCTGTGTCTACCGGGTTCGTATTTCAGCCTCAAGTTATGAAAGAAAAGGCTCCTACAGTTGAGACAAGGACTGATTTTGCTCGAGCAGGGCCACCTACTGCTATGAATATGCAGATGCCTAGGCAGAATCCTGAATTCTTGTTGGTAGAGACCAGTCCACCGGTGGCTGCACGTATGCGATACAGAGGATGGGACAAGATGGCAAGTACTTATGATTTGGTGGAGCAGATGCATTACTTGTATGTGAGTGTGGTTAAGGCCAGAGATCTTCCTGTTATGGATGTTTCTGGGAGTCTTGATCCATATGTTGAAGTTAAGCTGGGGAACTATAAAGGAAAGACTAAATACTTGGAGAAGAACCAAAGCCCGGTGTGGACGCAAATATTTGCATTCGCAAAGGATAGATTGCAGTCCAATTTACTTGAAGTTACTGTGAAGGATAAGGATTTTGGCAAGGATGATTTTGTGGGCAGAGTTTTTTTTGATCTATCGGAAGTCCCTCTTCGAGTGCCACCGGATAGTCCTCTGGCTCCTCAGTGGTACATATTGGAGGACAAGAAGGGGGTCAAGACCAGAGGAGAGATTATGCTTGCAGTTTGGATGGGAACACAGGCTGATGAGTCATTTCCTGAGGCATGGCATAGTGATGCTCATGACATTAGTCATACGAACCTTTCCAACACACGATCGAAGGTCTACTTTTCGCCGAAGCTGTATTACCTTCGAGTTCATGTCATTGAAGCCCAAGATCTTGTCCCCTCCGATAGGGGCCGCATGCCAGATGTGTATGTAAAAGTTCAACTTGGTAATCAGTTAAGGGTCACTAAGCCTTCGGAGATGCGAACCATTAATCCAATTTGGAATGATGAGCTTATATTTGTTGCGTCTGAGCCTTTTGAGGATTTCATAATTGTGTCTGTTGAGGACAGGATAGGACAAGGCAAGGTTGAGATACTGGGAAGGGTCATTTTATCAGTTAGGGATGTACCAACAAGACTTGAGACGCATAAGCTCCCAGATCCTCGCTGGTTAAATCTCCTCAGGCCTTCGTTCATAGAAGAGGGTGACAAGAAGAAAGATAAATTCTCAAGCAAGATCCTACTCTGTCTCTGTTTAGATGCAGGGTATCACGTCCTTGATGAGTCTACGCATTTTAGCAGTGATCTGCAGCCGTCATCCAAGCACCTGAGGAAGCAAAATATTGGAATCCTTGAACTTGGGATTCTCAGTGCACGAAATCTGCTGCCATTGAAGGGAAAGGATGGCAGGACTACTGATGCGTATTGTGTGTCCAAGTATGGCAACAAATGGGTTCGAACCAGAACAATTCTCGATACTCTGAATCCTCGTTGGAATGAGCAGTATACTTGGGATGTTTATGATCCTTGCACTGTGATCACCATTGGTGTCTTTGACAATTGCCACATTAATGGAAGCAAAGAAGATGCAAGAGATCAGAGAATTGGGAAGGTAAGGATTCGGCTATCAACTTTGGAAACTAATCGAATATATACACATTATTATCCATTGCTAGTTCTTACCCACTCTGGATTAAAGAAGCATGGGGAACTTCACTTGGCATTAAGGTTTACATGCACAGCTTGGGTTAATATGTTGGCTCACTATGGCAAGCCATTGCTTCCCAAAATGCACTATTACCACCCAATTTCTGTTAGGCACATTGACTGGCTCCGCCACCAGGCAATGCAGATAGTGGCAGCAAGGCTAGCAAGATCTGAGCCACCGCTTAGGCGTGAAGCTGTGGAGTACATGTTAGATGTGGATTACCATATGTGGAGTTTGAGGAGAAGCAAAGCTAATGTTCATCGCATGATGTCAATGCTTTCAGGGGTCACGGCTGTCTGTAAATGGTTTAATGACATTTGCTACTGGAGAAATCCAATAACAACATGTCTAGTGCACGTGTTGTTCTTCATACTGGTTTGCTATCCAGAGTTGATACTGCCCACAATCTTTCTCTATCTGTTTGTGATTGGGTTATGGAATTATCGGTTCAGGCCAAGGCACCCTCCTCACATGGATACTAGGCTTTCACAGGCAGACAACGCCCATCCAGATGAACTTGATGAGGAATTTGATACATTCCCAGCATCCCGGCCATCGGACATTGTGAGGATGAGATATGACAGGATGAGAAGTGTTGCCGGTAGGGTGCAGACAGTGGTTGGAGATTTGGCAAGCCAAGGGGAAAGAGCTCAGGCACTACTAAGTTGGAGGGATCCAAGGGCTACGGCAATCTTTATCCTCTTTTCATTAATCGGGGCTGTACTTATTTATGTCACTCTATTCCAGGTAGTGGCAGTGCTGGTTGGACTCTACGTGCTTCGACATCCCAGGTTCAGGAGCCGGATGCCCTCTGTGCCTGTCAACTTCTTCAAGAGATTACCGTCCAGAGCAGATATGTTACTTTGAGTTGGAAACTGCTATAACTTAAAACACCTTATTTGCTTGATTCTGGACAAGGAAATACGATCTAGTAAATAATTCCACCAATGTCATGACAGCAGAAGACAGGAGGAAAGCAGCTAGGGTACTTTCTGCCTCACACCCAATCCACAAAACAATCTCGCTCTTGCTGGATATGCATATCCCACATTTCTTCAATCCCATGTATGAAACCCAACTATTCTTTTTGCTCTTTATTCCAGATTCTGTACTGTCTATGAGCAATCATATTTTATACTTAATGACTGGTAAACAATGCCCCAAAAAGCTGGCAAAACAAAAGCGACGGCTACACAGTGTGAAGCAGTTTCTAATATCAAGTAATAGATTTGTATGAAAAAACTGAAGTGCTTACATATTAATCATTGCAAAAGAAAGGAGTGCCTTACACAATTCCCAAGGGATTTGCAATATGTAGCTATTCCTCAACAACATTGTAACATAACTCTGGCCTTTTACAAAACAAAAATTTCCCATATTCGTCAAATCTTTCATGAAAATCCTCCCACAAAGAATTGGATAAGTAAAACGCAACACATGAAGCTCACTTGGATGACATGGTCTTAAATCCAAGATGTATTAGTATAGCTACAGTAGTAAAAACGCTGACAATTAATCCTCCTAGGAGTGCCCTATCCACAACACCCCACTCCTCCGGAGCTCCTTTGGCCCATTCTTGCTTTTTCTGGGATCCCGACGCAATACCATTCTCCACCATTTTCTGTGCCTGATTTTTCCGCTTTCTTAGTAACCATCCAATGAGATTTCTTCTATTTTGATCTTCTCGAAGCACTTCATTCTGCAAAACATCACTTTGTTCTATAGTACTCTGTCCTCCACAGCTCTCTGGTCCACAAGCACAAGGTTCTGACTCTCCGGAACATGCACAGCTGTCACATGGGTCGGAACAGGGAGAACATTTTTCCTCGCTGAGCATTTTCTCGACGGACTTGGATTTCTGATTTATTTGGTTGAGAGTCTCAATCACTTCTCCAAAAACTGACCACCTTCCAACGGAGGTTATCTTAACAATAGCTGAAGTACCCAGCATGCTTTCTTGAGCAACTATGAGCACCTGCACGTATGCTTTTGTGTGGCCAACCTTGGGAAATGAAAGAACTAATCAGAAAATGAAAATAGGAGGCTGAATCATAAGCTAATAAAGTTCTCCATTCAATTCAAAAAAAGAAAGGAAAACAAAAGGAAGCAAGTTCTCCATTTGAACTAAGCTAGGAAAGGAAGGAAGTGAGGGTGGGGGGGGCTCTCAAATTTAAAGAGAAGCGAGCAGAACATACGAAACATATCAGAAAAACATTTAACATGCAATCCTAGTAACCTTTCCATGACGCCTTAGAACCAGAGTGTTTCATTTAGATGCTTTCATCTTACCAAGTGAATTCCATCAGCGGCGATATCTGTTATCCATATTCTTTCCACTCTGCCCTCCATTCCATTGTAAGGAGTGAAAGCTTCAAACACAGAAGTCAATTCACGGCTTCTTTGCTTCACTATGTTACTTGGAACCTTCTTCATCCTTGCAGCAGGTGTCCCTGAAATCAGAAAGCAGATTTAAGATAGAAAATAACCACAAAGTCGATGCAATTACACACAAAGTCCATTATGGCACGGGTACCACATAAATTTTCACAATACACTCACAGTGAACAGGACATACTAGATGTCAAAGTGAAATAACAGAGAGACGAGCTTTCATAACAGAAAATGCTGTTTTTCATAACACAGCAGTCGCTCACGATACAAAAAGAAATAAATGCTGTTTTTCTTCCATGAAATATACAACTTTTCCCAATTGCCACTCATTGTACATTTGATGAAACCAAAAGAAAAGAATAAAAAAACAAGTACACTGAGCAGCACCAGGCTAAAACATAATTAGAAGGGTAATGATAAAATCTAAGCAAAAGGTGAAGTCATCAACAGCATACCTGGTCTAGGATAGAACTGCGAGATATGAACTTGAGCAAACTTGTACGCTTTAATAAGGTTGACTGTTTGAGAAAAATCTTTATCTGTTTCACCTGCAAAACCCAAGAAAAGTCTGTCATGTCAAGGACTATCCAGCTAAAACACCAAATACTTTTTATAGAGGGTGTTGTAAATGAATACAAACTCCTGACAAGGTCTTGGATCTTCCAACTGTTTTTTATCTCTCTATCACCAGTAAATAAATAATTCCTCCAAGTAATGTCAAAACCACTCGTAAATAATCTGAAATAAGAATTGGGGTCCTTCATATCCAATATCATCGATACCCTCAATAATCAAATTTCTGCTTCAATTGTTCCTGAGTTATTCTGGAAAAATAACCAAAATAACAAAAAGAAAAGGAAAAAGAAAGCCTAGCTTCCACAATACTCCCAATGCCCTTGCCCTCATAAATTCCATGAGTCAACAATGTTTAACTTTGACCTACTCTTTTTAATTGAATTTTTTTGACAAAAAATTTTCAAAAATTAAATTTTAGAAACTTTACAGTTAATATTTTATTGCAATCTTTTTGTTAAAGATCAACTAACATAAAATTGAAAAGAAAAAAAAACTAGTCAAAGTTATATTGACTTTGAAAGGTTAGAAAGAGTCAATTGTTACCGAACCGATGGAGTACCAAAAATTCTAGTGACATATATGATTTCACAATCTAGAAATTACAAATGTCATATCAGGATAATTCACTTGAGCAATTTCACTTGAAAGGGGCCAATAACTTCTATGTCATACTGTTCTAGAAATATACAATTAGCAAAGTGAGACTTAAATAAAAGTATGCAAAAAGGACCTAGAAGTGGAAATTGAGTTGCAAACTAACCAGGGAATCCACATATTATATCGGTAGCAATCTGCATCCCTGGAACTAGCTCAGTCAAGGTATCAACCACAGTCCTGAATTCATTCACAGTGTATTCTCGATTCATTGCCTGTCAACAAGAACAGTTATATCAACATAAGGGCTCTTATACAATGATATTCTCTAGTAGCTACCCTTACATAAATTATAGAATTACAGCTGGAATGACTGTTACAGGGTAGGTAGAAGCTACTAGCAGCACTAAAAAGAAAAGATTAGCAATATTGGGACTTACAGTCAAAATGGCATCACTACCAGACTGCACTGGCACGTGAAGAAAGGAGTATACACATGGATGGCGCAGAACTTCTGCTATCTCTTTCAGGTGCTCCAGAATAAAAGGTGGATTTGTCATCCCAATTCGAAGCATTGTGCTTCCATCAGAAGGAAGTTCAGCAACAATAGCATTCAATAAAATTGGAAGATTAACCCCAATGTCACGACCTGTAAGATTTCAAGAAATTCAATCTGTTCAACACCTTGTATTGTGAAGAACTAGTACAATTAACATCTCAACTTATTTATTTTTCTAAGCATGATAGATTTTTTCACGAGTCATGGAACAAAACTCCGTCTGCAGAGCAGCAATATTCTATTTCACTGGATGATATGAACATGGTAAATTTTATAATTATTTATCCTTATTAGTAAGCAGTAGATCTATTTCTCACTTATTATTTCTCTAGTTTAAGGATTAGAAATGTAAATGATCAGCAGCATCTTCAAACAGTAACATGGCAAAAAAGAGCAATGGTTGCTAATAGACCATTGAATGATGTGTAGCAAAATCATTTTAATAAAAAGTCCTGTAGAAACAAGATTTCTAAATAGAAAAAATTTCAGATCATCAACATACACAATAATAGAAACATCAAAATATTACCATAAGCTCCTGTATCTTCACTACTCAACCATATTTCCTTTACTCCATCATCTATAACTGTTTTTACACGCCCTGCCTGCAGATGGAATTTTAATAATAAAACCAAAAAAAATTCAAACAGCAGCAATATGTATCAGTTGTCCATGTCATGAACTTACAAGGCTATTGACAGTGTAGCTCCCTAAATGCCCACGGGCATGCTTTGTCTTGCAATAAGTACAGGCCCCCAAACACCCAACATTAATGGGAAGAATCTCAACAAATTTGTTCTTTCGCACCTGTCATGAGAAATAGAGCTGCTCATTAAAAAAAAAACCAACGTTAAAGAACCTCATTGAAGAAAATGTAAAATTTGCACCTTGGGGAGGTCAAGTGCTGGCAATGTCTTGCGGTTCAAAAGCCGCACTTCATGACCTTTTAAAGTCTCCTCTACAACTTCAACTACACGATCTATTTGCTGGACTCCAACTATACTGACTCCTTCTAATTCTTTCACGTTCCGACTTCCTTGAGGCACGCACCCAGCCACCACAAGTGGTTTTTTTGCACTTTTACCCTTTGATATTAGAGTGTCCATGGCAGATTGACTTGGTGATTTTACAGTGCATCTGCATTAGGAAATATGAATCATTTGATACTCCAGTAATAAGAAGAAGTTGAATGAACAAATAGTGTTTTTCTTTATGCTAGAAAAAGGGTAGGATTCATACTGGCAAAGGAACACAGAACAGAGTACCTATAACTATTCAGCACTATGATAGCCCTGACAGACTGAGGGCATGAATTCTACCCCAGATCTCTACAGGCATATCCAGATAGCTAGTAACTTAGCCAATTTGAGACTTTATTTAAAAATTTGATAATAAATGTGTGAAAAAGATGAAATGAGAACAGCAAAGACAAAATTTGAAGTTCCACATCTGTCAATGCATAGACATTCAAAACTATTACAATTAGTCTATCAAACAATTACTTGTGGGCATCATCAATCACCAACCATGGAACAATATAACAGTACAAGAAACATATAGTCCACCTGATTGCAGCACAGTTCAATCATTCTCATAAAAATTAATAGATAATATGGGACAAATGAAGAACTCACGTATTGATCAGCCACAGGTCTGCCTCCTCAGGACTATCACTTAATGAATAACCAAATGATGAAAGTTGTCCGGCCATATATTCACTATCACTCTGCCACCATTATCAACTGTGAGAAAACTAATTAACAAGAACTAAAAAGGAGTTCACACTAGCAAATTCTGATACACAAAAACTGCTGGGGAATGGTTATATGCATAGCCAACAAAGAAGTGCTTAACTTATAGTTCAAGCTCAATAATCCATAATGCTAGGACAAGCCGGTATTTTTTACAGTATAACTACTAAAACACTTTATTTATGACTTAATTGCCATAAGATTACAATCGCAACAGCACCTGGTACTGCCTTTCATAGCAAAACACAGCAAAGCTTCACCTTTCCCATGGTAAATAGTTTCAGATCCGACCTTCATTAATCATAGCAAACTAGTAACTTATAGATCAAAACAAAATCCACCAAAACAGATTGAAAACTTTAGTTCTTCACAAATTGGAAGTTCAGTTTAATATCCCAAAATAAAAAATCTTGGTATCCATAAAAATTGCTCTCGATATTTCCAACAGAATTCTTCATGCAACAACCCCCCAACCCAAAACCAAGATAAGGTCCTAACTACTGGAAATTAAGCATCCGCCAAATCCGTGTAATATATCTCTTGTAAAGCATCAATAAACCACTTCATAAAATCTAAATGGAAAAGATTAAAGAATTCGAAAGAAAACCATAAAACTTGCCTGGTTATGGGAGCATCCAAAAGTCTTGATATATATTGTCTGGACCAAGACAACATTTTTTTTAAGGAAAAAAAAAAACATAATAAGACCAACACATACTCATAGAAAAAATATAATGAACATGCATAAATTTAAACACAGAGAGAAAGGACCTGAGTGCCAGGAATCTTGGAAGAGATAGGGGTTTCAGAAAGTTGCTTGGCATGCAGTTTCGGCTTATTCTTGTTCTTCTTGAGGTTTACTCCAACTGCGTTCAGTGGCAACCTGAATCCAGGAGGAGACCCACTTCCATTACCAACCAGCAAATCTTCAATGTCTTCCATTTCTTTGATTGATTGTTTCCTCTCACCTGGAAAACTGCAGCAGCAGTGGCTTAGCGAGAGGTTTATGTCAGAGAGAAAGAGAGTAAAACTGGTTTGTCAAATTTGGGCCCGGGTTGACCCGGAGTCATACCAGATTGGTTTATTAAGGCCTATTTTGAATGTAATTTTAAATTTAAGAGTATATTTGAGAGAGTAATTTTAAATTTAAGAGTATATTTGAGAGAGTGGTTGTAATTGTTTTTTAAAGTATTTTTATTTTAAAATGTATTAAAATAATATTTTTTTATTTTTTAAAAATTATTTTTGAAATCAGTATATCAAAACTATCTAAAATATAAAAAAATATTAATTTTTTTTTTAAAATAAAAAATTTAATTTTTTTAAAAACACGAGGTAACTCGTGTTTCCTAAACGCTCTCAAACCCAAACCAACAAATTTACATTTCTTTCTTGCCCAAATTTGGCCCTAAAAAACATTGGCCGAATGTTTTTGTTGCCCAAAAAAAAATTAAGACTTTTTGTTGAATGTGGTTAAGTATTTGATATTTAGAATTTCAAAAATGCTATACAAATTTTGATAATTCATAATTAAAATATTTAGTTTTTTCTAAGTATAGAATAATCAAAATTTATCTAAAATAAAATTTATGAATATAAGGCTAAATTACAGCCGATATATAATATGTTTATGTCACAAGAGCTTTTAAAATACTTATTGTTATTGTCATAATCCATTATTTACCACCGTTTTAATAAGAAAACTTCAAAAAAAAAATTGTGAGTGAAATGATAGAAAAGTAAAAAAAATAGGGACCAAAATAAATATGAGAGTTTGAGCTTCCTTCTGATTATTAGAGATATAACCACTAAAGCAATTACTTTTTTTTTTCTTCTAAATTGTGATATAATAACCTCGATCCCCCTTTTTTCTCCGCCACTCACATAACCATTTATGATAGCAGCAACTATAACAACAACCTATAAAACCTTAACTAGGAAAAAGAAGTAAAAAAACTTGAAACTTCTCATGTGATGTTCTCTTTTTTCTGGTAAAAGTAGACTTGATAGCCAATACATAAAGGAAGAAGAGAAGAAGGTACACCTAATCCAACAAGTCATGCTCTCCAACCCTTATCAATGTATGGATCCACGTGTCACTAGTAGCGACATCTCATGATTCTTACATGATATTATCCATTTTGTTTCCAGTGTTTTTTGAAAGACATTCGTAGCCTTTAAAGGTCTTTTTTAAACCCTTAATACATTGAATTATCTATTTCGATTATTTTTTAACTTGTTATTGGTTTTTGAATTATGATGAATTTGTTTTTGATTTGATTGATCTATGAATTTGTTCTTGTTGTTTTTACTTGGATTGTCAATTGATTTATGTTTTTCATAACTCAAAATTGGTCTAAGATTTGTAAATGCTATTCAGGCTTCTTCTCAGATATTGCATTAAGAATAAATGATTTTGTATTGCAAATATTAATGTAGTGTATATATTTTTATATTTTTACTTCTTGCATGATTTGCATTTTTCTCGTAACTCAAAGTTGAACTAGTAATTGTAAATCATAATTATATTTTTTCTTTTATGTCACATTAAAGGTAAGCAACTATGTATGTGAATGTTGATTTTTGTGTTCATGCCTATCTTAACTTGAAAATGATAAACTTTCTTATCACTCAAAATTGGCTAGCGGATTGTAAATCCTAATTAGACTTTTCCTCATATGTCGCATTAAGGGTAAACAAGTTGATTCTACATCCATAATCCTATTTTCATGTTTTTGACTTTTGATAGGATAAGTATACTTAGGCTAGATCAATATGATTCCATATAAACCCATTAAGAGTGAGTAACGACATCAGGCCCACTTCAATTGTAACCAAAGAAAACGAACCAAAGCTTAATTGATTATTACCATCCTTCCAGGTCCAATGTTTACATTCTAAAAGTGAGGATTAAGTCTTGTTGCCAAGCTCAAATCCTAAATCATTGTCTTATAATTAGTAGTCTTTTACCACAAATACATATACTAGTTTATGCAAATTTTAACAAGAGTATAATAAGTACTTTTATTATTAAAAACAAGCATAATATAACTTAACTTAGCTTAGGTATGGGTATACCCATCTTGAGGTCTTGCTAAGCTAGTATACCTTATTATTACTCATAGTTCCCTCCATTCTTTTATCAAAAGGACTTTCTCCTTATGGTATTTTTTATTAGTTCATTTTGCCTATTGACAAAACTAAAAAATCAAGGGATTGAAGGCCCCTCTTCAATGCTATTGATTAAGGTATAACACTATCTAAATACTCTGACCAAAGGCTCCTTGTTCCAAAATCCTTAATGATTTTTCAAGTGAGAATAAAATAATCCATCTATTGGGATGAATTTGAGAAGGACTAAGATTGTAGTATCTCAGAACATCCCTTACAAATCCCTATAAAGAAAATGAGTATCCAAACTCATATAGACATATAGGGGTTGTAATTATAATATTACCCCCATCATATTTGCTGGTGACTTGAGAGATACAGTCACCAACTTCAGGGACGACCATAGTATAATCTTCTAGCTGACTAACATTGGTCCCAAGTCACTAAACTCTATGTGTTGTCCACAAGAGTCCTAGGCAGTCTTAATTGTCTCCTTAGGTTTGAAACCTCTCGAGGAACATCCTCATCTCTTCTTTTAGCAGAAGAAAGTTGGGCACCATCCCTCTCATATCTAAGACCAATTCTTATGATCAGAGATCTTCGATGAGTGGCTTCAGTTTCAAGCCTGAAATTGATATCACCTTCAGGAGATATATTTCCTTTTCCTTTTTTAGAAGTCATAATGGTAGAAGGAAGAAAAGATTAAATAAGGTTTTATAAAAGCACAAGGAAAAAAGATTTGGTTTACCTAGTCAATAAATTCCTTTTTGCTGTTAAATTACTCTTTTTTTTTTGTAAAATATTGGAAATAACTAAGTCAAGAAATCTTGGAGAAAAGGTTTAAGAAAAGTACAAGAAGATGGAAAGATAGGAATGCAAGAAATATGACAACTCATCTGTAACCCTAGAAAGACCAAAAGCCTGCAATATTTAGTGTGCGTCATCGAGTGGTCTTTCCAAAATCCCTTTTCTTTTATCTAGAAATCTTTTTAGATCTATAAAGTCCTATTGTCTCTTTCCAAAGAAAGACAAGATGTCTATTGACTGATTGTTTCCCTCAAAATCTCTTAAGCCTTTAATACAAGATTACGCATTAAAGTCTTTGAGGGGGGGCAACTGATGAGTTAAATTTTGTTAAAGATTTCTATGAATAAAAATATTCTTAAATAAAATGGATTTGACAAACATGCCAGACCCAAAGTATTTGAGTTTGATAGTTAACCAAACGCAAGGTAACGTGGATTTGACGAATATGCTAGACCCAAAGTACTTGGGTTTGACATTCACCCAAGCCATAAATAAATGTGGGTCTAACGAGCATGTCAGGCCCAAAGAACTTGGACTTGGCCGTCAACCAAGTGCAAGGAAACGTGAATTTGGTGAATATAGCAAACCCAAAGAATTTAGACTCGACAATCAACAAAGTGCAATGAAACGTGGGTCTGAAGAACATGCCAGACCCAAAGAACTTGGACTTGCTAGTCAACCAAGTCCAAGGAAACATGGGTCTGACGAACATGTCAGACCCAAAGAACTTGGACATTACCAAATCTTAAGGCTATATGCCTAATCCTGAATGATCCTCTAAAATATAAGTATTCAATACATGATAAACCGTCATGCCTATCCATTTAAAATAATCATTCATATTTAGGTAATGATTTTCCTATACTTATAAGTGCATACAAGGTCTCTTAAGGGACCTACCATGCTTACTATCTCATTAATATATATATATATATATATATATATATATATATATATATATATATATATATATATATATATATATATATATAGAGAGAGAGAGAGAGAGAGAGAGAGAGAGAGAGAGAGAGAGAGAGAGAGAGAGAGAGAGAGAGAGAGAGAGAGAGAGAGGACTATAACCCGGGT
>Ga0307517_10008283_pt1 | contig 14939 bp, 7 predicted proteins | sample 23_EM_MG_FD_194515 | JGI IMG/M metagenome (GOLD analysis project Ga0307517, IMG submission 194515) | Populus trichocarpa ectomycorrhiza microbial communities from riparian zone in the Pacific Northwest, United States - 23_EM | ecosystem: Host-associated > Plants > Roots > Unclassified | place... | reverse complement strand
AAATCATATGAGGAAAGCGTTGTAATTTTTCTCACAAAACACTGTGGATTGCTACAATATTTCTCTAAATGGTTTTTTATTTTATTTTATTGGGAAAAGCGCTATAGTTTTCCTCACAAAATATTGTCAATTGCTACAATATTTTTTCTCATGGGTTTTTTTCCTTCCAGAATTTCTTTGTTGGTTTTTTTAAAAATATTAAGTTGGTAGAGAATTTAGCTTTGTAATTTTTTTTTCTTTTTATTAACTGAAAAGTTAAATCATGTGGCGAAAGCACTGTATTTTTCCTCACAAAACACGGTAAATTGCTACAAATCATTTTGTTAAGTCTCTAAGTTTTTGATCACCAACACAATTTTTTTTTTCGTCATGAAATATTTGCTCCATCATACATTTAATTTCTATTACTTATCTAGCGTTGGTTCACAATTATAATATTATTAAGTGTATTTGTTTTATAAACCCGTGACATCGCGCGAACATGTCACCTCGTGATAGCTAAATGTTAATTATATATTGATTTAAAATTTACTATTTTGAAAGAAAAAATATTTATTGTGATCCACTCTTAACAGCAAAAATAGTTATTGTGACTAATAATGATGATTGATGACGACAATAGGATCGTAAAAAGGGAGGAGATTTCCTACGATGGTTTGCCGTTTTATTGGTTTATCCTACGCAGGTATGTATCGTCCACTCTTCATGTGGGCCATGAACACGTTCTCGATCTCCTCTTGATGGATCCTAGCAAAAAGAATACCACACGTTGTAATTTCTCTGGATTATTCACTTTCTTTTCCTTCTAAAAGTTTCTGCAAATTGTTATCTTTTCCTCCATAGCAGCTTCTGTAGAAGTTTCCCTTTCCATGAAATGTCATTTCGAATCTACAAATTCCACGACAAAATCCTCTCTCTCATGGCATGGCATGGCCACTGTATCCAACACCCTCTCGAGATGTCTAGCTGACGTAAAAGCTTATGAGGCTCTAACTTTGCCTGAGAATGTAAGCCAGCAACTCGCATATTCAAAGAAATTAATTTGGCCACTGCTAGCTAACATAACTCAACACGTTGGATTTTGAATTTGTTATTAAATGATTACGAGTTTAAATTATCTTAGGATTATTAAAGATTTATATAATCATTAATTTTAAAATTTGTAAAGTTAGTTTAGGTAAATGTAAGCTAATTTCAGCACCCGTATTAATTTAAAAAAAAAACTCATTGCTAGCTGATATGCTAACCCGGACCTGTTTGGAGGTGTGGTTACGGTTGTTTTTCAAAGTGTTTTTCACTCGAAAATATATCAAGATGATTTTTTTTTATTTTTAAAAAATTATTTTTAATATTAGTGCATTAAAATGATTTGAAAAAAATTAAAAATATATTAATTTAAAGAAAAAAATATAAAAAAATATAAATTATTTTTAAATTATTTTAAAAATGCAAATATAAACAGGATACAATGTTGCCTGCGAGAAGGGTTTTCAATGGGGTGTGGGGGTACAGAAAGCCCCATGTGGGCACGTCCCACTGCTACTCTTGCCCTCTCTGCCGCTGCGACATTTCCAGCTAGCTAGGGTCAGTAAGAGGAATTTAATTTGGCCTTGTTTTGGTAAAAACCGAAAATATTTTGTTTCTTACTAGCTTCATTTACAGCCATATTTACAGCCAAAGTATTTAGCATTTGTTCACGTTGATTACTGTCTGTGGATTAAATAATTATTAATGGTTTCAGAGCGTAAAATTAATTAAGAACATGTAAGTTGGTCCGAATATTTATATTAATAAAAAAATAATTATTAATGACTCGTTAGATTTTAATAACTAAACTACGCTCTCTCCTTTGCTTTTTCTTTTTTTCAATTTATCATTTCAGCCGTTGAAACCATATTTGATATCGGGCTTGTTCAAAGGGTTGATAGCATTGAACCGGTCAAGTGTATTTTTTTCATTAATATATCATTTAGAAAATCTAGCATATTTATTTATGAAGAAATAGAACTAAGTAAAAGAAAATGTTTGTATGTGCTAGATGAATTGTCTACCAATAAAAGTTTAAACTTTTAATTTGATTATTAAATGGAGTTTAAATTTTATTATATAATCCTAAGTTCAATGTAAGGGGTCGATAAAGGAAAAAAAAACTATGGAAGGAAGCAAAAATTCTCAAACAATCAGCCACTTTTCTTGGTATTCATATTTTAACTTTGAGCTTATTTATTTTTGTGTTTTATGTGTTTTTTTTAAAAAAAAATTTTTGCTTTAAATTAAAAAAACATTAGTATCTTCAGATTATTTTGATGTGCTGATATTAAAAATAATTTTTTAAAAATAAATTAACAAGTATTATTTTGATGTATTTTTAAATAAAAAATATTTAAAAAACAACCGATTACAACCATTAAAATTATTGATTTTGATTTTAACTAGCTTCATTTAGTAAGAATAGTTACACTTATATGTTTTTTCATTTTCAAATGGTCTAAAAAACAAATTTAAGTTCAGGTATATATTTTATTTTGGGATTGATTAGTATTTTGTTTTTGGGTTATTTATTAGTTTCTCAAGATTTTATGGTGTTTTTTGAATAAAAATTAAAATTTTAAGCAAAACATATCTAGACTTGATTTTCCAGCAACTCTTAATCATAAAAACTAGGCTAGCTAATAAAACGTCGTTTGCAATTTTTGTTTTTAATTTAAAGGGTACATAATTATCATCCTTTAATATTTAAAAAAGAAGGGCCAACCTCTCTTATTGGAAAGAAAAAAAAGCATGCTCACGGCCAAGCCTATTTTATGGACGTGGCGTGCGAGCCTAACCTTTTTATGGCCAAGCGTGTGGGTAGGGCTAGGTGCTTGACTTTATTTATTTATTTATTTAATATGTTTTCAACCCCTTAAAATCTATATATATATAAAAAACACATCATTTTTTAGAGATCTTTTTTCATTTGACTTGAAAAAGAAATTTTTTTTTGTTATCAAAATTTTAAAAAACCAGGAATATTTTTTATTTCAGTCCCATGCACAACCTTTATTTTTATTTTAAAAAAAACTGGTGTTTGATATATAAAAAATCTCATGCATTTTAATTAATTAAATGAAAAATAATTTTAAAGATAAAAATTGTTAAATCCAATGGGATGTATGACCTAGATTGCGGATTAGCAGGTTAATTCATGTTAATTAAGATTTTTTTGTTATTTTTTTGAATTGAATATTTTTATTTTTAATTTTATCTTTTAATTTTTTTTATTTATCATATAAAAAAAGCATGGAAAGAGTCCACATATTTATTTTTTTATTGTAAAAATTATCTGACTCTTACCAAAACACAGGTGAAATGGCTAGTTCATCTCTATCTCCCATGGCCATCACAATATAAGAGGGTGTTTGGTGCTCAAGTAAACTGTAATTTTACATATTTTTTACTTTAAATTATTATTTTTTAATATTTTTAAGTCTTTTTAATATTTTAATATTAAAAATAAATTTTAAAAAGCAAACTTATCGATGTCTTAAAAATCATCTCAAATAAGTATGAAACTTCTTCTTCTTCTTCTTCTTTCTGTAGAACGCTGAAAAAGAAAACGTTTTCCATGTCCGTCTCTCTCCAGTCAAGGACATCAAAGTAGAAACATGGCACTTTTTCTTCCTTCCCGGAACCACTAGGGCAGAGAGTGGTCCCACTTGGATGGCTTTTTTGTCATTTTCAATCATTTTTTGCAGTCTATTTTATTTTCTGTTGAACTTCGTCCACCTTAAGTGTCCAATAAATAAATTATACTATTTCTTTCAAATTGAAAAAAAAAAAAATCCACCAGAGACTAAAGTGCCCAATAAACTATTTGTGGGCCCGTGACTGGACGCGCAGCGCCTCCAGGAGAGGTCATGAGACATTGCAGTTTCCTAGCAATTCACTGGTAAAAGGGTTTGAAACGGCGGAGGAGATATTTTTTAAAATGATTTTTGTTTAAAAATATATTTAAATAATATTTTTTATTTTTTAAATTTTAATTTTAATATCAGTATATTAAAATAATTTTAAATATATAAAAAAACTTAATTTTAAATAAATAAAATTTAATTTTTTTAAAAACACGCATTCAGTATGCATGTTCTCATACACGTTTTAAATATAATTTACTAGAATTCATTGTAATGAGTTTAAAAATAAAAAGAATTCACATAGTTCCTTAAATATAATACGTTTCATTTAGAACTTTTTATTCTTTCAATTTTTCATGTTCATTTCTTTATCCTTTCATTAAAGAACAGTCTATCTTTTTTTAAAAGAATATTTGTTATTATAGTAACGATTACTTTTTAAAATACTTTTCATTTAAAAACGCATTGAAATAATGTTTTTTTTTAAATTTATTTTTAACATCATCGTATCAAAACAATCTAAAAATAACAAAAAAACAAATTTTTAAAAAAAAAATTTTTACAAAAACATTTTCCAAGAGTAAAAACAAATGAAACATAATAAGATCAACCTGAATTAACTAACTTAACTTATAACCCGAGTTTTTGATCGAATCTTCGATGAGTTAATGATGGTGCTGCATATATATTGATAAGCACACAACATTGAATCATTTTTTAATGAGATAAAAAAAAAACCATTTAATCTAGGATTAAAAGATTCACAATATACTTCAGGGCCCGTGGGATTAGTCGAGGTGTGCGCAAGCTAGCCCGGACACCCAAGTTAAACTAAAAAAAAAAAAAATCACAATATATAGTTTTACATATCATAACCTAACTTAAAAAATGCCTTACTAATAATAATATATGGTAGCTAAATAAGAAATAGCAAGATATCATAAATAAAAAATGAAAGAGGACGTTAAACAATCATGAAACGACGAAAGGATGTTGGAATCTGTCTTTAAGAATTAAAGAAATAACCTAACCCTGACAGTGTAGGAGAGAGAGAGAGTTCATGCTATCAGCAAAAGTTAAAAAAGAAGGAAACGACATCGTTAGCTCTGGATTCCACCCTCGCCTATAAATACCTGGTTCGATGAGAGGAATTCTTGAAACTTGAGGCCCTCGAAATCCGCACTCTCTCAAAAAGAAAAAAGAAAAAAGAATGGAGAATATGCCGAAGCAGGATGATACTCCCGAGCCTACAACAATTTCCTTCCTTAATTGCATCGATCTTTCAACCCCTGATGTCCAGCAATCTGTTTCCCTTCTCAAACAGGTAATTTAAAATATAATCTCTTTCCTTCTTGTCCAATCAAAGTTGTCATTCGTTTTAATTATTCACTCCTTGATGATTAATTAATTAGTTAGTAAATGTTTAAATATGGTTTTGTTTTGCATAGGCGTGTTTGGATTGTGGATTTTTTTACGTGACAAATCACGGGATAAGCCAAGAATTCATGGAGGAGGTGTTTTCGCAGAGTAAGAAATTTTTTGAATTGCCATTGAGTGAGAAAATGAAGGTTTTAAGGAATGAGAAGCATAGGGGTTATACTCCTGTTCTGGATGAGCTCTTGGATCCTGATAATCAAATTCATGGTTCGTTTCTTTTCCTTTTTAATTCGGAACTGTTACCTTTTCTTTTCTTTTATGAATTTATCAACATAAAATGATTTTTTGTTTGTTTGTTTGTTTTTGGATGTATTGTATGGTAGTAGGAGACTATAAGGAGGGGTATTACATTGGAGTTGAAGTCCCTGAAGATGATCCTGAAGCTGACAAACCTTTTTATGGGCCCAATGTCTGGCCTGCAGATGGTATTTTCTTTTTCTTTTTTTTTTTTATCCACGAAAAGATTTTTCTTCTATGGAAAAGATAAAGTTTGATCTTGCAATTTCTTTTGGTGGTTGGTGTCTCAGGTATTTTGCCTGGATGGAGGCAGACTATGGAGAAGTTTCATCAACAAGCACTGTAAGCTCTTGCAAACATATATGAAAACGTTAAGGATGTTTTTAAACGATGTGAATCTCAGTTATCTATGCATGACGTGTGCTTTAGACCCTACACACGCAAATGATTACATGTCATGCAAGGACATTTGGCATTAGACACTTATGTCGCTTCAAAGACTTCATCTTGTTTTTTTCATCGTTTGGTTTCTATTCCATTTGAAATTTTAATTTAGTTTCTTATAAATGCAGAGGGGTGGCTAGAGCAGTAGCTAGGATCATAGCACTTGCGCTTGATCTGGAGGCTGATTTCTTTGATAAGCCAGAAATGCTTGGACATCCAATTGCAGTCATGCGTTTGCTGCACTATGCAGGTTGAACTTTTAAATAATTTAATTAACTGTTATGGAATGTAGCGTAGACCATTCTCCAATCTAGTACAATTTATATCTTGTTTCATTGTTTGGTCTTCAGGTCAGATTTCCGATCCCTCAAAAGGATTATATGGGGCTGGAGCACATTCTGATTATGGTCTGATTACCCTCTTAGCCACTGATAATGTTTATGGCCTCCAAGTATGAACAATTTGTAAATTTTGTATATTTAGCATCTTTTTTTTCACAGTTTTATTAGTCGTCATAATTCTTTCGATTTTCTTGCAGATATGCAAGGATAAAGATGCTCAACCTCAAGTATGGGAATTTGTAGCACCATTGAAGGGGTGAGCATCTGTAGGACTATTGCAGATTTGTATTCTCTATGTTAGAAATGGACTGATACTTCTCAGACTAGCTGTTCTGGAGCTGTAGTAAATTATGGAATCTATTACATATCCATTTCCATGTCTATATTTGACCTCCAACTGTGTAAATAATTACATACCGTAATCTTACATGTTTTGAAACGGAAACCTGGTATGTTGAAATTCCAATTTATAGGGTAACATCTGCTTTGATTGAAACCATTAGCTCTGCTTCAAAATTCTGCTTTATGAAATAATGGCTTTTGAATTGTTGATTTGTTCAAGAATATCTAGTAGAAGTATAAACTTAAGTTGCAAGTAGGTAGTAGAGATACAAAAGTCTTCAAGGTCCAGTTTTTTAATAATTTGGAAACAGGTTCTGGGCTCCAGGAACAAATTTTAACAGTTAAAAAAAAAGGATGCAATAATATGGTCAAACTTTTAGAATCTCAAGGAGTGTAGTCAAGTTTTTGGTTCATGAACTTGAACACTTCTACTCCAGCATTTTGTCTGTTACGTGGTGTGCTCAATTTCTAGAATGTTATTTGGGAGAGAATTTATAATAGAACGCAAACTATTCACTACTCATCTGTACTCCTTTTATGCTGAGGTGTTGCTAAAAGTTTAGAATCACAGCAGAATACACATCTGTACCAAAGAAATAGTTGAGGGAACTTTCTACATCCAGGAATATTGACATTCTTTTCTCTTTGGCTAATCTTGAACAGAGCATTTGTAGTGAATCTTGGTGACATGCTGGAGCGCTGGAGCAACTGTATTTTCAAGTAACTTTCGTGCTTTACATAGTTTCCATTAATTCCATTTTCATTCCGCACTCAAAATGAGACGTAAATGCTTAACTAAAGCAGATCCTTGGCATATTTGCAAAGGGGAATGACATATGATGAATTCCTAAACTTTAATTAAGAGGTCTGATTGTCATGAAGATGAAACTACCATAATGGTGCTACAGTTACTTTTTTCATTATTGATTATTGTCATGTTTATTTTTCCATCATTTCTTGAGAATTTACAGTTTTATTTATTTTTACCTTTTTTGCATTTCTTTTTACCCTCCATCAGCATAATCATGTCCTCTACCTGATATTACACAGGTCCACCTTGCACAGAGTTTTAGGGAATGGTCAAGAGCGATATTCTGTAAGGATACCTTTTTTCTTTTTTTCTTTTTTATCTTCTTTTACCTTTCAGCCGGATGGCCTCGTGTGCCTTTTAAATGTCTAAGTTCCCATAATGCAAAGTTTTTATTTTGTTTGCTTGCAATCTCAAAGTTTCTCATTTCTTTTTCCTGTGGCAGATTGCCTATTTTGTGGAACCCAGTCATGAATGTCTCGTGGAATGCTTGCCAACCTGCAAGTCAGAAAAAAACCCCCCCAAGTAAGTTCAACTCTCAATAATTTCTGTAGAATGGCTGACATAGTTGCAGTTGCAAACTCAGCATCTTGCATCTACAATAATTTGTTATAGATAGCAGATAGCCATCATGTCAAGCCCAATGATTTGTGATGTCGATACGTGAAAAGTGACTTAGGATTGCAGGATACATAATTCACATAGTTGCTGTAGGCACCAGGATGCTTGCTTTTCGGAGTTGAGCATGATAATTGTTTTCTTCTTGAGGCACATTAAAAAGATAAATTAGATGTTGAATTTGAATCCATCCTGCTGTCTCACTTCCATACAGCATAGTTTTGCGTGTAAGAAATCATTTCCATGCAATTGTTTACTGACGGTTTGTAATGTGATGAGTATAGACTGTAGAAAATTGTTTACACAGTTGCATGAACTTCTGCGTGTATTTCTTTCTCCAGGTTTCCTCCTATCAAATGTGAGGCTTACCTTAGCCAACGCTACAAGGACACTCATGCCGATCTGAAAGTATACAACAAACATTAAAGTTGAGCTTGCCAGAACTAACATTTCAAATCTACTCCGCCAAGTGATAATTGCCATCAGAGCCCTCAAATCCGGTGACGCTCCGCCGCACCAAGGGGTGGCTTTCTCTTAGGTGTAATATTGTACCACTATTGATTTATAGCATCCATCGATCATGAAGAATGTACTTCGTTTTCAATAATTAGTTAGTTCTTAATTGTTCACACCATGATCTTTAACAAGTCTCTAGACCTGAATGGCGAGTTCAATGTATAATTGAATTAACTGGAATTTAAAGGATGAAAATCAAAGACAATAAGAATCTGGGATTTTATTAAATTGAAAGAAATCGACCCACAAAGATCCAAGGCAAGGAATTTTATGGGCAGATTCAAGGTATCAAACAAAATAGCATTTGAATCTTAAATGGATTTGATTGAAAGCTTAAACAAAGATTTGGGTTGACTAAAAGATTGACTCCAGCTCTGGAGTGCTACTATTTAGCTAGTTCAAGGCCAAGAGAAAACGTTATCGTTTAGATTTCCATTTCTGTCGTCCATGTGTTCACTTCCTTTCATGCAACATCTGCTTGAAAATTCCTTTATTGTCTGCAATCGAATGCCAGTGTACTGTCAAGTGTCAAACTATCCTAAACTTGTTACATCCCCTTCCCCTTCAAAAACCCTCTAGGCCTTTACCTCAAGGTGAGGATACCACCTCTTCTTCCATCTTAGCCGGTTTATTTTTGTATTTAAATATGTTTTAAAAAAATTAATTTTTTTATTTTTTTATTTCAAATTAATTTTTTTATATATTTTTATATTGTTTTTGAGATGTCATGTTAAAAATAATTTTTAAAAATAAAAAAAATATTATTTTAATATATTTTTAAATAAAAAATATTTTAAAATTAACAGCACTCCACGCTCTGCCGAATAGTGCAAGGTTGCACCAACATAATTTTTTTAATTATATTTAATAAATATAATTTATAAATACCTCAATACTCTAAAAAAATTATAATAAAATCAATGTAAAATTAAAAAAAATTTAATCAAGAATTTTGTTAGTTTTTTCTTTCAAAGTATTAAAGTAATTATAATATTTTAAAAAATGAAAAATACAAAAATATCCCTAAATTTATTGATTAACTTATTTTATTTTAATATTAAATTAATAATTTTACTACAAAAATAAAATTATAATTCTGGTCTCATATAATTTTATAAAAGATAATTGTTTTATTACAATACCTAGTAAAGATTATCTTTCTTCCAATACCTAGGACGGTTATTTTTGTTCCAGCAATGGAGTTTTGGTGAGCAGTAACTATTGTATGAAAAATATTTTTTTTCTTTTTTCTTTTTAATTTAATTGGGTAACTATGCTAAGCACTTCATATTCATAATATCAAAATTTAGCACACTCAAACAAAACAAAAATGGAGAAAAAGCAGTCTGGTACTGGTAATGCTACGGGTCCTGCTACTAAGGAAGTCTCCTTCCTCAATCGCATCGATCTTTCCAGTCACGATATTCACCAATCTGTTTCTCTTCTCAAACAGGTAATTCAATTTAATAATCTCAATTCTCATGCTTCTCTATTTTTCGAAAGAAATAAAATTGAAAAAAAAAAAACAGAGAAAACTGTATACTGTGTGTCTGTTATAGTTAAAATCATTTGTGTTTTTCTTTACTAGGCATGTTTGGATTGTGGATTTTTTTACGTGATCAATCATGGGATGAGTGAAGAATTGATGGAGGAGGTATTTGAGCAAAACAAGAAATTTTTCGAGTTGCCATTAAGTGAGAAAATGAAAGTTTTAAGGAACGAGAAGCATAGAGGCTACACTCCTCTTTTTGATGAGCTCCTGGATCCTGATAATCAAGTTCATGGTGGGTTTCTTTTCTAATTTCTGTTTCGTTCTTTTCAATGTTAAAATTGTTTTTTTCTTTTCTTTTTTATGGAATATATTATAAAAAATGCAAGGTTTTTTTTTTTTTTTGATGATATATTATATGGTGGTAGGAGATTATAAGGAGGGTTATTACATTGGAGTTGAAGTGCCTGAAGATGATCCTAAAGCTGAGAAGCCATTTTATGGGCCCAATGTTTGGCCTTCAGATGGTATTTCTTTTTTCTCTTTTGTTTCTGATTCAGTAGTTTTTATTCAAGAAACTTGTCTTATTAGTTCTAGAATGTTAAAGCTTTTTATTGAAAATTTCCTTCTTTTTTCATGGTTGGTTTCTTAGATATTTTGCCTGGTTGGAGGCACACTATGGAGATGTATTACCTAGAGGCATTGTAAGCTCTTGCTGACATATTTGGAAATACTGTGGATAGTTGTAAATGATGCCAATCTCAATTATTTGTGCATGATGTATGTATGTGCTCATGATTGAATGCCATGCATGAATATTTGAGATCAGGCAATTTTGTCGCTTCAAAGACTTGCTCTTGATTCTTCTCATCATTTTGCTTCTATTTCATTTGGCATTTTATTTTTACTATCTTATTAATACAGAGAAGTAGCAAGAGCCATTGTAAGGATCATAGCACTTGCACTTGATCTGGAGGCTGATTTCTTTGATAAGCCAGAAATTCTTGGCCAGCCACTTGCGTTATTGCGATTGCTAAAGTATCCAGGTCATACTTTTAAACGATTTAATTAATTAAAGCTCATGGGATGTAGTTATATGTTATTGTCCAATCAGGTGTGGTTTATATCTTGTTTCATTGTTTGGTCTCCAGGTCAGATTTCTGATCCCTCAAATGGATTATATGGAGCTGGAGCACATACTGATTATGGTCTCATTACCCTCTTAGCTACAGATGATGTTTATGGCCTCCAAGTATGAAAAGTTTGTGATGATATATATACATATAGCTTCTTTTTTGCACAGCTTAATTAGTTATTGCATTTTTTTTAATCTTCTTGCAGATATGCAAGGATAAAGATGCTCAACCTCGAGTATGGGAATTCATAGCACCATTGAAAGGGTGAGGCTCTGTAGGACTATGAGAGAATTGGATTCTTTGTAATTAGAAATTGACTGATACTAGCAGTTGGAGTTCTAGCAAATTGTGGCGTCTATTAGATATCCATTTCCATTTCTATAATTTACGTCCAACCATGTAAAACAACTACATGCCAAAATCTCAGGTCTTTTGACATGGAAGCCTCATATATTTGATTTCAGTTTATAGAGTTACATCTTCCTAGATGGAAATCATTAGTGCAACTTTGAAGTAATGCTTAACTATTAAATGGCTATTGAATTGTTGATGTGTCCAAGAATATTCAGTTTTACAACAAATATAAAGTTGCAGCAGGCAGCAATATAGAATTGGAAAAAATTTGTGGGACTATCTGGAACTAATTTTAACTGAAGAATCCTCTTACCTCTCTACATAGGAAAAAGAAGATGATGCTAATAATATGGTCGAACTTGATATTTAAGCAGTGTGAGCATCATTATTAGTCAAATTATTTGATCATGACCCTGAACACTTCTACCTTTCTCTGTTACATTGTGCGCTCAGTTTCTGGAATATTATTGTGCACTCAAATGATTATTATTTAAGCTATTGGTTCATGAAACTGGAACACTTCTATTCCATGTCTCCATCATTTTGCCTGCTCCATTGTGTAATTTCGTATTATTGTTTATGAGCAATGATATGATAGTGTAAACTATTCACAACTCTGACATTGCTAAATGTGTAAGATTAACAGCAGAATACACATTTGTGCCATTAGAAATAGTTGAGGAAACTGTCTTGCTTTGGGAAAATTGACTTACTTTTCACTTTGGTTTATCTTGAACAGAGCATTCATAGTGAATCTTGGTGACATGCTGGAACGCTGGAGCAACTGTCTTTTCAAGTAATTTTTGTGCATGTGATCTACATATTTCACATGAATTACATTTTCCTTCCATTCGAAAATGAGATTTAAATTCTTGACTAAAGGAGATATATACTGTATATTTGGCAATTGGCAATTGGGAAGGATTTATAGTTAATTCTTTAAAATTAATTAAAAGGTCTGATTGTCATGAAGATGAAAGTAGCATAATGGTACCATAATGCTTCTTTGCTTGTCATCTTCATATGCAATTTTCCTCACTTTGCAAAAATTCTCTCCTTTTTTCTTTGTTGCCTTTTTGCCCCTTTTACCATTCCTCTAGGCGGAACTCATGTTCTCTACATAATATTACATAGGTCCACGCTGCACAGAGTTTTAGGGAATGGTCAAGAGCGATATTCTGTAAGTATATATTTTTTCTTGTTATTTTCCTTTCCCTTTCATGTTGATGGCCCGGTGTGCCTTCTAAATCTCAAAGCTCCCATAAGTAAAAAGCTTTTATTTGCCTACTGGCAGTTACACAGTTTTTCATTGACCTTTTGCTTTGGGCAGATTGCTTATTTTGTGGAACCTAGTTATGACTGTCTTGTCGAATGCTTGCCAACCTGCAAGTCCGAGAAAAATCTACCCAAGTAAGTTGAAACCTCAATTTTTTTCTTTTGCATGCTTGAAATCTTTGTGACTGCAGCCTGGACATCTCCATGCATTTCTTTCTACATGAATTTGTTATAGGCAGCAGATAATTATTATGCTTAACCCTACTGATCTGTGATGTCCTTGTGCGAAAAGTGACTGGGAATTTGGGGATAAACGAATATATAACCCAATAACTGGTACCTTTGAACAGTTTGTGTTGAAGATTTCTCTTTTGTGTTGCACCTGGTAATAAATTCTTCTATCATTTTATGCCGCATCTGTGCTATTTGGATTTGAGCATGTTGCTTCTTTAAGTTCTGGAGTCACACTAAATGGATTGCATCAGATGTTGATTTCTAATATAGCTGCTATCTTACTCCCATATAGAAGAGTTTTGCCTATTACAAGAATTCCTTTCCATGCAAATGTTCACCGGCCTTGTGCAATATGAATGTGTGTAGACAGTAAATGATAGGGCGGCTTCTTCTTCTTCTGTTTTTTTGAAAATGGAAGCGTGCATATCAGTTGTACATCTACTTCAACTTCTCTATGAACCGCTGCATGTATTTCTTTCACCAGGTTTCCTCCAGTCATATATGGGGATTACCTTGGTCAACGCTACAAGGATACTCATATTGATCTGAATGTGTACAACAAACTGCAGAGTTGAGCTTGCCGGAGAACATTTCAAGCTTGCATTGTACAATTACTACTTGTTAATTGCCATCAGAATTCTCAAATTAAAATGAAGCTCTTGCACACCGCAGGATGGCTTCCTTTTAGTGGTGTCATGTTGTACATTATTTATAGCATCAACCATAGAGATGAGTTTTCCTAGTTAATTTAATCCTAAATGTACATTACGAGATGGCATGCCCGCGTACCGCCGCGGACTTATAAAACAAATATATTTGATAGTGTTATAATTGTGAACCAGCGCTAGATAAGTAATAAAAACTAAAGGTATGATGGAGCCAATATTTCATGATGGGAAAAAAAGTTGTGTTGGTGATCAAAAACTTAGAGACTGAACAAAATGATTGTTTTCGCCATAATTTTTAAAAATTACAAAGCTAAATTCTCTACTAACTTAACATTAAAAAAAAAAACTAACAAAGATAATCTTAGAAGGAAAAAAAACCCATGAGGAAAAACGTTGTAGCAATTGAAAATGTTTTGTGAGGAAAACTACAGTGCTTTCTCCAATAAAATCGACAAAGATAATTTTAGAAAAAATCATAAAAAAAACCATTTAGAGAAATATTGTAGCAATTCAGAGTGTTTTGTGAGAAAAGTTACAATGCTTTCCCCATATGATTTAGCTTTATTGTAATTATAATTCTTAACCAACTCAATATTTTAAAAAAAAATCGACAAAGATAATTTTGAAAAAAATCATAAAAAAATCATATGGGAAAACACTGCAACAATTCACAGTGTTTTAAAGAAAAAAAATTACAAAGCTAAATTCTCAATAAGCTTAATATTTAAAAAATAAAATCAACAGATACAATTTTAGACAAAAATATAACAAAAAAAAACAGGGAAAAAAAACCATGTTGGAAACATTGTAGCAATTCATAATATTTTGTAATGAAAGCTACAGTGCTTCCCCACATGATTTAGTCTTATTTGTAATGACTTGTAATTGTAATTCTCAACCAGCTAAATATTAAAAAAATAAAATTGACAGATAATTTTGAAAAAATCATAAGAAAAAAAAAACCATGTTGAGAGACACTCTAGCAATCCATAGTGTTTTGTGAGGAAAGCTACAATGTTTCTCCACATGATTAAGCTTTATTGCAAAGTTAAATTCTAACCAGCTCAATATTAAAAAAATAAAATTGACAAAAATAATTTTGGGAAAAAATATTACAAAAAAAAAACACAAAAGAAACTGAAAA
>Ga0307517_10008282_pt1 | contig 14939 bp, 20 predicted proteins | sample 23_EM_MG_FD_194515 | JGI IMG/M metagenome (GOLD analysis project Ga0307517, IMG submission 194515) | Populus trichocarpa ectomycorrhiza microbial communities from riparian zone in the Pacific Northwest, United States - 23_EM | ecosystem: Host-associated > Plants > Roots > Unclassified | place... | reverse complement strand
GAATTGGCTTGGGAAATTCTGAATGTGTTTGCAATGTACCAGATGGGTTTTTGGTGGGTACTTTATCCATTTCCTTGCAATGTACTTGCAGTGTACCTGCTGGGTACACCGGCCCTTGCCCCCAGTGATTGTAGGGTTACATGCACATATTACAAGCCACATCATTCATTTTGGGGCTTACGCTTCCCGGGATAAGTCTGCAGAGCCCAGTGTTGTTCATGTTATTGACATGTCATTGACATGTGTAACTTAGCAACGTTTGAAGATGACTTGAGTCATGACTCAGTCATCTGACTTCCATCGAGCGTGAGAACCTGGCTGGCGGCCTGTCCTCTCCACCGACTGACGGAATGCAAACAGGATACTCGCAGAAGCATACATTACGTGCAAGAGTCAATAGAAGGTAGCTAAGCTGTCAATATCTCGCCAGTCATCTTGTTGACATCAATCTCCGCACCCTCATCCATCACAGTATCTTGGTTCAACAGTTCACACAACGCTAACTCTTCATCCAAACACTTCCTAGCATACCCACCATAAAAATTGACCCAATGGTTGTCGCCAAAGTTGAATAGTTCTTTAAGTGAAACAGGGTCCTCTGTTCCAGTGAAGTTTGGTTCATCATCCATATTGTCGTTGGGGATGAGGTGACAGAGACCCGATGTCGATGTTTCAGAGGCAGGGAATGGTGTCGATGAAGGGATAGTGGGTCCGGGGCCGCGTTTGGGGGGTAGCAGATGCGAAATAGATACAGTGTCATAGGGGGAGCTCCTCGACCGATGGCCAAACATACTTTTCATTCGAGTTTTTCGTGGCTGTGACTCCTATATATGGTATATCCGAGCAGCCCGAGGGTGGGAAATCAAAGTCAAGGTAGATAATCTGAGTTACCATGACTTGACTTTTGTGACTCAATGACTATGTCAAAGTGAATGACTGGTACAACACTGGCAGAGCCAGACGAACATCAGTTCCTCCATGCGAATGTCAGCTGGTCGTGTTCGCGCTTGCCAGTAATCGGGTATAGTAGCTGATTGGGACGGATCCTCAGGAAACTATTCTTCTCACCAGTACTGAGCGCAGAGGGTGAAAGTAGGGCTTCCGGAAGACAGGGCGAGGGTCGTCGTGCAGTCGGAAGGGTGTGGACAAAAACCGGAAGATCTTCCGTCGCTATGGAAGATACCGGAAGGGGACAAGACTCAGTGGGCTCGGGTGACGACTCAGAAAGCTCTGGGGACAACTCGGAAGGCTCTGGGGACAACTCGGAAGGCTCTGGGGACTCGGTGGTGCTTGGTGGTAACTTGGGGGACTCTGGGGGACTCGGTGATGCAATACTAGAGTGTGAGAGAAGGGGGAACTCGCTCGGGGGGTCTCTGTTCTGCTCGGGGGGGCTCTCTTGTTTCTTCCGGTGTCTACTACAGGCTATATATAGAGGTAGTAAACCCAACTCGGAGGAAATCCAACCAAGAAAAGAGTGAGCGTCATAAGTGATGTCATAATGAAAAGAAGGAAGGAAGGGGTCTAGGTGCGACGAGAAGTTGGTTCGAACAGCGGATGTAGCGACTCGGAGTGTGGGAAAGTGGTGTCTAAAATAGGAAGAAATGTGATTGGAAAGTGAAGTGGAAGTGGGTGGAGTACCTCTGAGGCAAGGGCGATGATCCGAGTGGTGGAAGAGTTCCGGAAGGTTGGTAGGGTGTTGAGGAGGTGAGACAACCATGTTAGAGTGTTCCGGAAGGGTAAGAAGTCGGGAGGGGGGTTGAGGCTCTGGAAGTGGAAGATGACTTCCGGGAAGATGAAAAGAAGGGAAATGACTTCTGGTGACATTCCGGCATGTCGGGAATATGGCTTGATATGTTTTGAGTTGATGGCTCATGAGAAACATGGCGGAATACCGGATGAGCACTTGAGCCTCCAACGTTTGGCTCTGTGTCTGTACGGGTGAATAATGCGATGTGTTTTCTGAACACTGTAGCCTCAACTTTCAGGAATTCCACAGTATGTTTTCGATTGTCGACGTTTGTCTACGGTAGTGGTCGGATAACATTGCCTCCGCTCACACAGGTTTCGGGTTTTCGAGATAACCTGTCACAGGTTACTGCTAGTGATTCAGACAAGACAAATATAAACAACTATATTGGAGTCCTGATAGTATGACTACAACTAGTCATACAACTCATTCTCCACACTTCCTCTTTCCCAATCCAGACTTTCTGATTTCCCTAGCATACTCCTCCTAGATACTACTGATCTCAACACTGTGTTTGGGTTAAATGAAGAGATAAGGATATATGACTATACAAATTGTACAGGGGGGACAGAGGGTCCACAGGACTGTGTTAAAGCTGGCCTTAGCCCTTACCACAATGGTAGGGTCTTCCACACAGATAATGTATGTCTGCAGTGTAGTTATAATGTAAGGCCGTGTGGCGTAATGGTAGCGCGTCTGACTACGAATCAGGAGGTTGTAGTTTCGAGTACTACCTCGGTCATTTTTTTATTTCCCCGATCATTCCTTACTTCTTAGCTGCAATCCGCGACTTTGCATTCCGCCTTCATGATCAGTGTCTTACCGCGACCATGAACTCATATCCCATGGAACTCCTGGCCCAATTGGCCCCGGTGATGTTTGTCGCCGGCCTCAACCCTCCAACATCGCCTACATCCCCGCCGACAACCCCAACATCACCGCCCACAAGCCCAGCGACTCCCTCGACTGCTCGAGCCCAGGATCCATTCACGTCTCTCATCGCCAGGCTACGAACCACGCTAAGCTCACTGCATCAGGTGTCAATATGGCAGTCCGAGAAGGCCAAAACTTTCCAGGTCATGTTTGTGGATAAGGTACGTGGATCTAACGCGTATCTTCGATACGAGTTCCCTTGACAAAATCAAGGACGTCCGATTCCCTCCCAGGAAACTGCATCCCCCTGAAGACTACCCTGATCAAACGCCTCGCTCACCGTTGTCTCCGCTAACGCCTTCTTCACCAATTTATCCTGATGGTCTTGTTGCGCCGGTTTGGATACGAAAGCACACCTCTTTCGTGCCATCTGTTTTTGTCTTGTTTCTCCATCTCTTTGAATTCCCACCACATACACCGCGATCGCCGCTTGACTTACCCGACCCAGATAGAGAACGTCAACGAGAGGCGGAAGAGCGGCGCCAGGACATCGAGCTCGCGGCTGAGATTGCTCAGAGGAAGAAGGCCACGAACGAACGTAGCATCAAACTTACCGTGGTCCTCCTCGCTAGTAGACGAATGCTAGATGACCCGTCGTTGGATGGTCGGCTTACCTACATTAGAAGGCAGAGTGGATTGGATTCCAGGGCTTCTTTATTCGTTCTGAGCCCCGTGCCGCAGTCGGAGTTGAACGAGTTCGTGCAAAGGTCCGTTCGATAACATTTTCAGGTTCTGCCCTGGACAGACCTCGAACCACAGTCTACAACAAGCTTTATACGAACCTGCTGTCGACTACTATACCTCACATTCGAAGCGAGTGCGTAGGAAACGGAACCGACATGCGCATGGAGGTTCCATCAATTTCTCCACCCCGCCTGTCAGTTCCGTGCCCATCCCTCGTCCGCTACGGCCAGAAGGGTGGACGGTTCGATACGAATACAAGATGGCCTGCTTCGCGGAGTTTCGAGGCGAGGACGAGGTTGCTCTGAAGTACGTCCACCGCCTACCGTGGCATTTGGCCCCACACCTCACAGCACATCAGGCATTATCAGGATGCATATTCTGCCCTTTTGCTCATGTTTGCATCGATCACGACATTACCTCCCCGTACCAAGCGGTGGGCCGAAGCCAAGGTTCTGGCGGATTGTATCGACATTAAGGTACTGGTTGCGCGGATCGTGAATTATGAGCCTTCTAACCGTCGATCAGATATGCAAACTCTACTTATATAACAACGAACATTCGTTGGCCCTTTCGTTCCACAACACGCATACCCGTAAATTCTGCGATTTTTCTCGGGTATGGGGTGTTGGCGAAGACACTTTCGAGTTTTGGAGTTGGATGGCGAGGCAGTACGCTTGATTTATCCTCGCACCGGGAACTCCTTTGACTTCCTACAGGCAGCGGGTGATGGCAGAACTCTTAGAACACGGAATGCGATCGACATTGGTTCTCCCGATCCACCGACCCTCCTTGCTGGAAACGCCAATAACCATGCCCAGTCAGCAGAGCGATGCTCTGACAAGTTTGGGTCTCAACCCCGCACATGCCCTGCAACATCCGGCCTTTTACTACTACATGTCCGCCAGATATACTGAAAAGCGGAGAGAGATGTTCGTAGCGGCTCTAGAACTCGAGGTTAGTGGGTGCAATCAAAGATTATCTCCACTCGGTTGCTGATTAGGTACAAAGACTCGTGGTGCTGGTTCAAAACTCTCTCCTGGGTTTGTGAACGAGAAGAAAGTCGATCACTTCGCTCTTGCTGTTGAGGTGGATTTTGATCAAAAAGACACGTATAACTTGTCTGACTTCTGCAGATGTACACCAGGAGTTATGAGCTCTTCAAGCGAAGAGTCCCTAGTGGTACCTCTCAGCGCAGTCAAGGCCGACTGATCCTGTATATCGCCCTTTTGATTGCACAGACTTACTACGAGTCCGAACAGTTCGGCATGGCAATAAAGTGAGTTCTTGAATGCCGGCCAAATTGAAAGGGCTCTCACCGATGAAACCCAGGTTCTTTGAGCGGATTGCCAAGACCTACAGGAAAGAACAATGGGGTGTGGTATTACGGCCATTGCTGTCCGTCTGGTATTCGTGTGCGCAACAGACGGGGAACATGGAGCTGAGCGTGCAGCTTTTGCTCGAAATGCTTGGGCATGGTAAGTTACAAATATCTAACCCCGTCCTGCCGGTCAACCCGTTTGTCAAAGGTCCAGGTCCAGGTATCGATGACGTTGAAGACCTTGAGGAGACATTATACGGAGTGCTTAACGTACTGGAGTCTCCGCAATCCCTATTGTTTCTAGTCTGACTTTGTTCACAGAGTACGGTGCCGTCGAGTCAGGACCCCCTTGTCGTCGAACTTCTCAATTTCCAATCTATATGTACGACAACCCATTGTGATTCCTACTCCATAAGATCTCAATGTCTCCAACAGTCAGAACATCAGTTCGCTTTTGGGAAACCGACATATACGTTGGTCAGTCGACCGCGTTCCAGCTGACCATTTCCATGCCAGGGAATATCGCTCTCTCCTCGCTCTCCTTCGTCTCGGTCTCCATATACTTCTCGGACGATGCCCTAACACCCCTTGTCATTCACCACTCTAATGACACATCTGACTCCGACAAGAAAGTTCGGAGGGTGGCCCTCGGCGACGTGTCTCGGTTCCTGCTCGATGTCGACGGTCCAACAGAAGGGGGCGTCGGGGAAAGCCCCCAGGCATACCTACGCTGGGGGTCCGGCGTCTTGATTGTATTCATGGGGACCCTGCAATTGGAAGTTCCGGGGATACTCAAACTCACAAAGGTTGTCCTGACTGTAAAACAGAACAGCTGGTTGGTCGAGCTGCCGATTGAACTCAACGAGCTCCAAAATTATGGGGACAGAGCCTTGGAAACTTCGAAATGGTTGACTTCTGTCGATCCCCCACAATACGTGCCGGTGAAACGGGGAGACTCCACAACTGCGACGTACGTGCACGACTGGTGGTGTTCATGTAAACCTTGACATCGTATTTTCCACCAGGGTTCGATCGCGCCCACATCAGCTTCGTGTTCTCATCTCGCATAGCGGGCCCGCACACCTCGACGAGGAATATCCTATCACGGTCAAGATCGTAAACGTTGATGACAAAGAGCTCGATGTCACGTTTGACGTGATGTTGCACCCTCCAGAAGACGATTCATCCAGTATGCTTTAGCCTCTGGTCAAAGTTCACAAGTTTCCAAGCTGACGGGTTGCGCGCAGTAAATCGCATCATCTTAGAAGATGAGGAATCAACGAGTCTAATCAGGGGAGTCAAGTTTGGTGTTATGGAGCCCGGCGTCGAGACCGTCAAGACGCTCTACTTGTTGAACACTGGGGCAGTTGGAGATCGGACATTGGATGTTTCTATCCGGTCACAGTCCACAACCCAACTCCCGTCATCACCTGTGCCTCGAACCCCGGACAGCGCGGGCCCCCACGATACCAATGAGACTCTCCAAACGTTAATTATCCCAACTACCCAGGCCATAAAAATCACATGCAATGTGGCTTACCAGCGATCGATGCAACCCCAGGCAGGGTTAGCAGACTTGAGGACGTACGGGAATGACCTTTGGGAAGACAGGATTTCTGGGGAGGCTACCATCACGTCGACTTTCCAGTGCGTTGCTTCTTATGGACTGAGGTTGGAGAGTATCCAGCTTGAAAACCAGGTATAATACATGCATTTCGGGTCGTCGTTCAAACTCACGAACGTTACCAGGACCACGCAACGGCGAGGTTCATTCATTGCCCCGTGGATAGCGTCGAGCCCGAAGGTATTGTGGATGGTATGTGGGGGCCCTCTTTGTCAATCAATGCAATCCTAACATTCCACCCCAGATTGGCTTACCGGAGACGAGTTTACAATGGTCTGCCATGTCACCATGTCGCAACCCGATGGCTCAAAGTCGAATATTCCTGCCCCCGGAGCATACGCCGTTCGATGGAGAAGGTCCGTTGTGATACCCCATTCTTCCTTCGAATGTCGACTCATCAGAGCAGGTTACTGCCGAACGGGGAGCCGGGATCTCTTTCCACAACCAGATTTTCACTGCCACCACTCAAGCCCCCTAAAGATGATCTCGTTGCTCTCCTAGACCTTCCATCAGCCGGAAAGCTTCACGTCCCAATGATTATGAAGCTCATCGCGAGGAATAACCACCCCTCGAGGACCGCCGCGGTCACGGTTCACTTAGAGCCCGACGCTTCAGACGGTTTTGTCGTTGCTGGACTGAGATCTGGAAGAATTCCAATGTTGTTGCCAGAGACAGAGGCCACCCTCTTTTGGAAGTTGATCCCTGTAGAGTGCGGGTTCGTCAAGGTCCCCAAGATCAAGGTGATCGACCGGCGAAAAGCCATCGTTCCTTCCGGACAGGAACCACTTATTCCACCACCTGAACCAGGCAGTGATGCTGAGGGGGATGTCGTGGGGCTTGTGGACGTTAGGTGGGACGGAAGGTCAGAGAGTGGGGAGGAGGCCAGAGCAGCTGGAGATATCGGAAGTATTCTAGTCGTCCCATAGATAATAATCACTTGATCTCTGTACAACTTTATAGCGATATTCATTCTTCAACCCCAAGTTCTAGTTGGTGAGTTGCGGACAGGTGGGAGGCCAAATAGGGGAAGGTAAAGTCCGAGATGGCAAGAATGTACAAGCTATCCTCGGTCAGCTTGGGTGCTTCAAAGCTCAAGGTTGAGTGTGTCCTTGGGGATGCAAGTTGACGTGTGCTACGATAGTTGGGTGTACGGTAGTTTGCGAGTATTGATACATTGCGTGGATGCGTAGTAAGATAGTACGGGGTTGCGGAGATTTAAAAAAATGGACCCATGACGAGAGGTGGAGACAGCCAAAGCGGGGGGATAGATGGAAATGTGTGCGGAACGTGAATAATGATAGAGCAAAGGGGCAGAAGCCCGAATCCGTGGTACAACCAATGAAGAGATATAAATAAACAAACCCTAATCGTGAAGTAAAGGGGGATGGTTGACGTGAACAGGGGAAGTCGCGGCTTTGTAGGGAGGCGGGGGTTCTTCGGTCTCAGCTTCCTCGCCAGGGACAAGTGGCTCGAACTGGTGAGTGAGCTGCTCCCTCTCCCTCGACGCGGTGGTAAAAGCGTGGTCCGTTGGAGCAGCATATTCCGGGATAGGAGGTTCGAGCTCGATCGCGGACACTTCGTGAACTATGCCCAAAGGGTTGGGTTCAGGTGGTGATGGTTGGCCGGGCGTCGTCGGAACGGAGTGCTGCGTTAGTGAGTATGGTGGCAGTGAGGTATACTTCTGGTTACAGAGATACTGTGGATCGCCGTCAGTCTCCTAATACCGCGACGCACCACGCGATTAGAGGCTTACTGAGAGTAAATGAACGGGGTACTGAATGACAATATCATACATCTTCTTTTTCTTTAAATCGTCCGCATCTCCCGTATCCCCCTTCTCGACTCGAATAATCACCTTGAGCGTATGGCAAACGGTGATATTCCCCTTCCTATTCATATTCGTCGGACGCAACGTGCGATAGGTATTGGGAATTTCGACATTGAACCGGAGTGGCCACGGTCCAGGACCCATCCACTCCGATGTCAACTCCGAAGCGCGGTCCTGTACGCTTTGTCCTGTGTACTGGAGATCTTCGCGGACGAGAGCATACAGCGGAGACTTCCGAGGATCCTCTTCGGTAAGAGGCAGTATGGGAGTGCGGCCTCCGCCAGAGTACTTCAAGCAACAGAGGACCTGCCGGGTTGCACTCGGGGTCTTCGGGACCTTCTGCATTTGGGCGTAGTACGTCACTCTCTCTGAGTGGGTAAATGCTTAGATCAGTATACTTGATAATGGATCGCAACGACATACCATCAATCACCACGGACACTTTATGGATCTTGATCTTCGCAAACGGCACAAACGTCAGTTGGATTGGTATCCTGCTTCCAATAGGGAACGCTCGGCCAACGATAGACAAACAATACGTCATCTGGTTTTCCCAAGTCTTGTTAACGGTGACGCTCTCGACATCCTCGGTAGCGTCCTCGCTAGGAGTGGCAACCACGTTGATGGTACGCACGGTCTCCATTCTTGGCGTGAATTTTCCGGGGCGGTGAACGGTGGCCTTCATGCTCCAGACAATCGAACCGTACATACACTCCAGAGATGGTGGGGAGTCAGCTGGAATGGCGAATGATATCGGATATGTGTGAGTTCCTAAAGAGCCGGGTCACCGTGAGGAACTGGATGTTAAAGGGCAGCGTTTGGAAGGAGCGCACCTTTCTTGAACTCTTTCCATCCATCCCGAGACTCGCTTCCCTCTTCGGGTTCTAACCCAAAGACTTCGCTGACCCTAATCAACGCGTGCGACAGGTCTCGACTCTTACCTTTACCCTTCTCCCTGGACCTCCCCCTCACCGTTTCATCATTCTTCTCACCATTATGCGCATCAAGCCTCATCGAGGTTCCTTCGGGCCTCCTCTTCGCAGCCAACGGAGAATGCGATCTCATGCTATCCAAGATCGCATCGGAGATGGCAGAGAGGCTGAACCTACTCTTGCTTCTTCTCCTTTGGCCGTGAGTGTCATCGTCGAACCCGTCTGAGCTTCTCGAAGGTGAGAACCGGCTCGGTGTCTCGTTGGGCGGAGTATGTAGCGGTCGGCTGGTGGTCGGTGGCGTATCCATTTGCGGTGGTGTCGGCAAGACGGATACAGGGTTAGGGTCCAATCTAAGCGCTCGTCTAAAGTCTTCCAGCGCTTGGCTAGCCCGACTCTGGGACGCCGGAGTACCCGGGACAACGCTGTCGCGTATCCCCGATACCGGACGGCTTTGGTCACGTTGGACCGGGGACAGGTTTGACCGGACATGTGATAACGGATGCGGCTGAGACAGAGATCCTTGGTCCGGAGGTGGCGTAAGTTGAGCTGCGGAAGATGACGGGCTCCCCTCAGGTGTGTTCTCTATGCTGGGAATAGAGGCTGGGTTGGGTGTATGGATGGTAGCGTGATGACTGACGACATCCCGATGGAAATTGTGACGGTCAACGCTTGTGCCGCGGCGACCATCGAGTGGATCGCGGGTGGTACCACGACGACGGACGTGTAGGATCTCGTTGTCCTCGTGATCGATATCGAGATCAGAAGAGGCATCGTCCTCCTCCGTTGTCGTTCTAGATGATGTTGGGCCCAGCGACACGGCCCTACGAGAGGGGAGCCCTTCCGCCTCCTGGCAAAAATAAACCGTCGACGACGAATATAACTGATGTTCTTCTGTGACCTCAATGCGTCGAGAACCGACCACTATAGTCATCCGGCGCCAAAAGTTTGAATGCGGGGTAGGAGTCCCATAGTGTGGTCATTAGCAAACAAGGCGGTAACGACCTCGGGTGGGTAACGCACCTTCAGGATAACGGGTAGAAGACTTGGCGGTCAATTCGATGCCAATGCTACATATCTTTGTGGGTTTGGAGAGGTGGAGGACCAGAATCCCCCTAACTATCGACGGCGGAGAAAGCTCGTTGTGTGTCCGACGCCTCCCAGAAAAGTCGACATCCTTGAGATAGATGACCGGTTCAGCCAAACGAATCGTTAGCTTGCTCTTCTCCTTCTCTTCGCGTTCCTTCATCACAGGGGCGTAGTGCAGCGGGGGAGGATAGCAGGAGTGAGGGTGGGGTGAAGTGAAGTGAAGAGGGAAAGGCCGGAGCAATACATATAAATAAGTGCTGGCGGTGAGTGTAGCGCGTAAGACAAGCTCCGATATGCAGTGATGACTTAAGAAACTCTCAGATCTCAAGATCTCATCCTTGATCGAGTGAGCTTGTGCCAGTAGGAAACGCTCATAAACTTTCCGTGGTGCTCGGGATGGGTATGTTTGAGGGGGGGTAATGAGAGAGCATGGAAATAACACATTATAGCCGGAGTGCATCCGTACTTGTAACTTGTAGTCTACGATTGGTTGCTTATGAATTGATGAAAGTTAATCCTCCCTGCAAACGTTCGTCAATATCACCCCTGGCCAAACCATAATTGAAGCACTTACTCCGGTGTCTCTCGCCGCAAGAAGAGGTCTATCGCTGCTGAGAATGCTGCAAACCCAAGACCTCCCCAAAGCGCACCTCTTGGCCCAGTATTACGAGCCAGGACACCTCCAGCGATGAACCCAGCCGCAACAGCATTCCCCATGTCATTCCGAGCCCGATACTACGCATGCGAGAATATCCGTCGGACAGCGAAACAGATGGACGGAAAAATTCGCACGAAAGCGTGCAGCCGCGAGGAAATGAACGCAAATTGGTGAAACGATATCAGACTCAAACTCATGAAATCCGACCGGGAAAGAAAGTAAAACTCACCGACTCGATGACGCACTCCGTGCCTGCGAATAACACGGTCACCTTGGCGAAACCCTTCCCGCTCCTCCACATCCCCCGTCCCATTTCGGCGAAAATTTCTTTCGCTTTTGTGGTGGTGGAGATGGCCCCAATGGCCTGTTGTTGCTGACGGATCAGAGGGTCTTCGTACGCGAACGAGGACGACATTAACGATATGAAGGCTCCCATTCCAAAACCTACAGTCCGAAAGTGAGGAATGATTAGTAGTTCGTCGAAGAGGTGGACTCAGCACGCACCCATGCCAGCGGCCATAACAGTCTTTGCTATACACGACTCCATCCCCATTTGCATGTAATTTTGCATCCTTCTGTTCTGGAGCATAACTTGGCGGTCATCTTCGGTGAAACCTGGGGGCAGAGGTTCCTTGCCTGCGGGGAACAGTGGAGGGACAAGTGGGAGGCCACTCATGAGGTATCGTAACGCGTGAGGATTTCAGCAAACGCGATCGGTGCTGTTCCGGTTCAGCCAACTCGACGGAAAGATTACTAGAGGTGGGTTATATATTACTGGACTACTTCTATGCAGACAACAACGTGTAACCAAACTAAGGAGAGAAAGTGGGATCACCCATCACACGTAGCGTGTCTTCCTGCCAATGTCGAAGGGAACGTATTTGTACTTGATCATGTGTCTGGAGAGAACGTCAGAGATGATGCACACAAGCAACGCTGACTGTATTGGAACTAACTGTATTTGCCTCCTCATCGTCAAGAAGAACAGCACAAAGAAATACATGACCAAAATTGGCCAGTAGACGGGCACGTCAAAGACCGAGGAAACGGTACAGAAGACCGCAATGACTGTGGCCCTCGTGGTCGACAACCTTTCAAATCCTCAGCATTCCGGCGGAAGAATAAGCCAGGCGAGCGGAACTGACCAAAATTGCCACTCTGGAAGCCTTCGCACGAATGGGCGGAATTCGTCATCTCGCGATGAAGGTAACGGTGCTGGGGCATCTCCTCCTTCCTCCATATCATCAGCCATGATATCGTCTTGGATTGACGGGTCAAATTTTGGTTGAAGGAAGGCCAAGAGAAGGTTCAGGAGGTAGATAGCATGAGCATCTGACATCTTTGGGTCAGCAATCGCGGCGAACGAGGAATCTCAATATGGACATACAACAAACTGTACCAGAACAGCGTGAACGTGTCCACCGCTTAGTGTGTTGTCTAAAAATCAAACCCCTGAGGACTCACCGATATACCACTGGTGAAAGATGGAGTTAGCGCTCCCCTTGGCGAGAACTGGTGAAGAAAACTACTCACTCCTTGCGAGAGCACAATTCTCAACAAGAACAACGCTATCAACCCTGCCGTCCCCGCCCATCGCTGGTACACATGAGGGGTAAGCTTGTCCAAAGTCTGCTGGTATTTTCTCTGCCATTTCGTGATATGTACTTCCAACGGCTGAAGCGGCGGCGGGAAGGATGAACCTCCTCCTCCCTCAAATCCCGGCGTTCCTGGCTCCATCATGGTACGTCTCTTCGGTGCGCTGTCGTGTGTGTCGCCACCGGCTGAGTGTCGGGGAATTTTCGAGGACTAATGTACAGCCTTGTCGATGGTGAGGATGGACGCTGCAGACCAACACGTATACGAAATTGTTTATTGGCCATGTTCCATCACATCGTCACGCGTCACACCCACTACCCTCTGGCACAGGTTCAGCAGACATTGACACCCGTCGGTCCTCCGCCCACGCGTCCACAACCTCCTTCTCAACGGCCAACCCGTGCTCAGATGACAAGTGTCTCCGCAAGTCGTAGGCCCTCCCAAAAACGTGTTCGCAAGGGACCACAGAATCTAAGACTGACCACTCCGAATCTCGACCATGCATGAAAACTGGAGGGAAATTGGGACAGGGACAACGTAGGGCCATCCTGATCTTGGCGTTTCTCTCAAGATAGGACCTCCCCGTAATTCCTTTGATGTCCATCTGGACACCTTTTCCGTTGTCGTCCTCTGGATCTGTGGAGCAATCGGACGACTCTGCTGGGCGGTGCACCTGTGCAACATGTCGTTGGAGGAGATGCTTGTAACCGTAGGACTTGCCACACCCTTCGTAATGGCACGTAAAATCGCGTTTGTGGAGGTGCGAGACGTTGTAATGTATTCTAAGCGCCTTCTTCTGTTCAACCCACGATTATGAGCCGGTGAACACGGTATTGGGAGGAGGAAAATACCGATTTGAAGTCCTTCGTACACCCTTCAAAGTCACAGAGCCAGTCTCTCCCGTGGTCCCCACCCCTCCTCTTCTTCACCGCCGGTTCATCATCCTCCTCACCATCTAGACGACCATCCACGTCTCGCCCCTCGTGTATCTTCAAATGTGCTTTAAGACCTTTCTGCTGGCTGAAAGACTTGCCTTGGCATTCAGGATATGGGCATGCAGGCGGGTGCGCCGTCCTCATATGAGCTTGGAGCTTCGTCCAGGTGGAGAAAAACGGCAGGGTGGGTAACAAAAGGCAAGAGTGGTGCGAACAAGAGTACCGCTTCTCATCATGGGTTTTCTGGTGACCCCGTAGTTTTTGATTCGTAGCAAACGACTTTGAGCAATCCGGATGCTCGCACGGATATGGCTTCGTCCCAGCGGCGGGTGAATGGACGCTAGAGATGTGTGCTCTAAGGTGGTGGTGTTTCGTGAAAGACTGCAAGCAATCCGCTTCCGTACACTAGATATGGGCTGTTCAATATCCATCTGGGGGATCAAAATTTGGCACTACCTTCCACATTTTCTCCCCCTTGTGTGTCGACTCGTGCGCTCTCAAATGTTGCGCGGTCCAAAACCTCTTCGAGCAACCCTCTTCTGGGCACTCGATGGGGCGATCGGAGTCAGGTAGATGAGAGCGGGCGTGGGCTTGGAGATGAGTCTCTCGTAGATAAGATTTATCACAAGTCGTGCACACGAACGGCCGCTGCGATCAACAGCGGTTCAGCTAAACGCCAAAGACCGGATACAAAAATTGAAAACCAAAGACCTACCTCCCCTGTATGCGACCTCTCGTGCTCCTCAAGCCTACACGGCTTGCTGTACGATTTGTCACAGCCAGAGAAGGTGCAATGGTATTTTTTCTTCGCGTTTTTCACCAACGAGCCGTTCACCAAAACAAACTCTGATTTTCGCTTCGAGTTTAGGAGCGTTTGCGGGGATTCAACCTCGGATTCCGGTTCCTGCCAAGAAACATCGCTCTTTTCGTGGTTCGATTCCGATGCAGAAAGTTGTAAGAGTAAAGTTTCGGAAGTGACCCCGTTTTTTCGTTTGCCGAGGACAGTGGTGGTCGTGAGAGACATGAGGTGATCGGAGAAATTGACCTCGGGCGGCTTCACTTTGGAATCAAGGGCGATTCGCGATTGTGTCGGAGATGTCGCAGCATCCTACGTCTGCGGTATCATTCACACCCCACAGCCCAGGCCGTTCTGTGGAAACCTTACCGGAGCCATCTCGATTGGGTCCGTCGCGCGGAACACTCACGGCGGGTTTGCGTGCAGGCCGTACAGGACAAAAAATGGGTTGTATGATGGTGTCCCTCATGGCAGAGTTGAGCTCGTCAATTCCGAGCACATCGTGGCCGGTTTTTTAGTCGAGCTTGTTAGTCGAGCTTGCGAGACTATAGGGGGAGGAGGGGGGTAAAAGTCGTAGATCGGTCAGCAAACGTAGTTCCTTTTTTGGTAATAAACTTTGCTTATCTAATTTCCGCGCGTTGGCAGCTATGCACACAAAAATTCTGGCCGCGCGAAATCTGAGAAAAATGGGTTGTATGAGGGTGCCCCTCATGGCAGAGTTGAGCTCGCCGATTCCGAACGCATCGTGGCCGGTTTTTTCTCAGATTTCGCGCGGCCAGAATTTTTGTGTGCATAGCTGCCC
>Ga0307517_10008281_pt1 | contig 14940 bp, 9 predicted proteins | sample 23_EM_MG_FD_194515 | JGI IMG/M metagenome (GOLD analysis project Ga0307517, IMG submission 194515) | Populus trichocarpa ectomycorrhiza microbial communities from riparian zone in the Pacific Northwest, United States - 23_EM | ecosystem: Host-associated > Plants > Roots > Unclassified | place... | reverse complement strand
GTGATTACTAATATAATGGTCACTAGATATTTATATGGTCGTCAATTTTAGAACCTGTGGGATTAGTCAAGGTACGCGCAAGTTAACCCAAACATCCACATTAATAAAAATATATATCATTATTCTGTCTAAAAATAAATATCTCTGCATCTAAATTTAAAACCAGCCAAGATACATTTGAATACAAGGAAAACCACTTTCATGAAACTTGTCTTTTAAAATTGAATTTATAAGCACGAAAATTAAAATTATCATTAGTCATAATTTGGTCGTACGAGATCTTTCTTTCTCCTCTCCCTTTCTAATGACATTCTCCATGCTATCTAAACTATTGGGGACTAAAATATAAAAGAAATAAAGCTTTACCACTGAAAAGTAAAATCGAAAAACAATAGAGCCAAAGTGTTGAAAGACGTGCCCAAGAACAAGACAAATGAAAAAAACTACCCTTGGTTTTTCTTGTCTATCAATTTTGATCCTTGTTGTTTTTAATTCTTTGACCAAAGCCTATAATAGCAGCTTATAATGTAATGTCAAAATAATTCTTTTCATAGATCATCCATGAAAGCATGCATAGCGAAACAAAACCCAATATATAAAACCGTGACAACACAATTTGTAAGGACCAAAAAGGAAAACAAATCTTAATGACCAAAGTGAAAAAAACAACAACAATAAGGACTTCAAAAGAAAAAAAAGGCTTGTGAGCAGGAGGCTGAACAATGAAATGAGCTTAGGTGGCACGATGAAACACCTCAATCTGGATAAAATAGAATTGAAATGAATGCTATCTAAATCTTCATTAATTTTCCACAAGTAAATTTCCGAATGTAGGAGAAGATTTCCATCGACAAATTATCATATTTTATTTGAATATATTTTCTACCGAGTCTGCCATATTATTATTTTGATTACTTTTATTCATGATCTGCAGGCAAGACAAATTCACGAGTGATTTTATTGCAATCGGATTACTGTAAATCGTAACTTGTGAATAATATTAAAGTTATATTCCAATAAAAAAAATCTCTTTGAAAAATGGATAATACAATGAGGAGATGTATTAGATTTCAGGAGTGAGAAGGAAAAGCAGCAAGAAGAAAAATACGTTTCAGAGAAACAAAAATCTAGAAAAATGGATAATAAGTGTTCGTTGTTTTAAACTCCATGTTCATCGTACTGGACTGCGACGTTCATCAATTGGTTCATGGTTGATTGTTTACGAACAGGGTTTGTGTCTCTATCTCTGAGTTATATAAGGTTGAGATCTAAGATATCTAAAGAAATCCCTTTATATCTTCCATACCAACTCTGAGCGGAGGCAAGCCGATTCATCCTGCTCGCCTCTCCAATCCCAGATGCCCGAGGAAGCCGAACAACCCAGCCATAAAAGCTAGAAGGAACAGGGAAGACAGCGGCAGAGACCAAAGAAGATGGCGCTAGAAAAAATCGAAGGAGAGAACGCGTGAAAAACAAGAGAATACGAAAGAGAGATAAAAAAAAATATTAAATTGCTAAATTCATTTTTAAAAATGTATCTAAATATAATTTTAATCACAATGCAAAACAGCTCATTGAGAGCACATTTATTTTTATATTTTTTAAAAAAATTAAAAATTTTAAAATTTTAAAATATTTTAATGTGTTGATATTAAAAATAAATTTTTAAAAATAAAAAACTATTATTTTAATATAATTTTAAATAACAAGGATTTAATATGCGCAAGCAACTGACTTTTGATAAAAAGAAAAGAAAAGAAAAGGGGATTAATATTTGTGGCAGCTTTGTCTGACTTGGAAATAGCCTCAAGTTGAGAATAAACAAATGCTGAATAATATAATGAATATATACACTGCTGGGAATGACAAAACGTTGAATAAATTGATCCAAACAAGCTGTCGTATATGAGAATGGCGGTGGGGTAGGTAGGGCCTCTCAGCTCTCATCTCAACAAGCACCAGCCACGGTTCACAAGAGGCCTTTCCAGTCCGTGGAGAGTCGAGTCGCCTCGTAAAATCTCTCCATCATTACTGGTCCTTTTCTATTTTTCAAAAGAGTTGTCGTTACCATCTGAACGTCAACCGTTAGTGGCTCTCTACATTTGATATCTCTCTCTCTGTTCCAGTGTTCAACTCGTCTCCTCTCTGATTCTCTTCCTGTAAGTCCCATTTGCGTGCATCATTTTCACATCTTTAGCTTTCTAACGTTGCATGTTTCTTCTTATTCGTTTCATCTGCTTGATTTGTCGATTTTCTCATGCCAAGATTCTTTCTTTTTTCCCCCCACAGAAATCCCAAAAAATGGAGAAAACAGGGCACTTATACAATTAAATGGAACAAGTGGTGATTGATTTTGCTGATTATCCGTTTCTTCCAGATTCCGATTTCCCAATCTAATGGTAGTTTCTTTCCTTGTTTGCTTTCATTTTTGCAGGATATTCAAATTTCTATTGATAAACGCTACCCATGGTCTCATTTCTTAAAAGCACAACCATTTCTATTTCGGGTATGCTAAGTTTTTTCTTCTTCTGTTTTTTTTTAGCCCCCTTTCTTTCTTTATTTTTTTGTTCTGTTTAACTTTCGCTCCTTTTCCTCCGAAGTTAGAAATTGAACACAGTCAATTACGGGTTCTATGTTTATTTTGATCTGTTTATCGTGAAAATTATTTTTTCTACTGTTAGCTTTGTATCTCGACTTGAAGGCATTTTTTTTCTTGTTAATAAAGAATCTTGGATTTACACAATTTCCTTTTTTAGTTATTGCTTGTCAATGGAATCCATCATGATTCTTTTATTTCTGCTGAATATTAGCTGTCAAGCTATGCTCTGATTTCCCAATTCTTGGAAAGATTTTTCATGGCGTGCTAAGCCTGGAATCTTCTTTCTTAGGCAGTGTGATTTAATAACTTTATCTTTGTGATATATTTCAGGCTCAGTTTCTTTCAGTATCCAAGTGTTTGAAACTTTGTCTCTAGCATCCTGTGCATCACCCATGGTCTTTGAGGAAAAAACAAGTATTTACTAGGAAACTGTACTGTTTTCCCATACCAGATTTAATGATGATGGAAGGATCGGATGATGCACCTGAATATTCAAGGGAACTAAGTGTTAGTTTTGGTTATCAGTGCAATGTCACTGGCCCTAGGATTCCTTCCATTGTGCCAGAGGGATTCGACATTTTGAACAGCACCATGATCCAAGATTCTTGTATGAAGATGAGTAGCTCCTTTTCGTGTTTGTCTGGTGCTGCTCTTAGTGCCAATGCTACTTTGGCAAACACAAATCTGTGTAATGGTCTCATTGGAGAGGAGATCTTGCCTAACCTTGATTCTCCAAAATCATTTAGAAGGATGGCATCTTCTCCTTCTCTATCACGCTTAGATTTCACATCATCATCCTCATATAGCAGCTTCACCTCCTTGGGTGGTAGTACACCGAAGGATAAGGACTTTGCTGAGACCTTGTGGAAATCTATGAGTGCTCCTACCAGAACAGAATCCTCGACCTTTCTCAATACAATGGAAGTGCAAATGGCTGGAGGGGCTGCAGGCGAGGATAGAGTCCAAGCTGTGTGTTCTGAAGAAAATGGATGGCTCTTCTGTGGAATCTATGATGGATTTAATGGGCGTGATGCAGCTGATTTCTTAGCTGGTACTCTCTATGAAAACATCTGTTTTTACCTGCATATGCTGGAGTGGAACAAAAAGAAGCAGCCTGGTTCGTTTAAAAGTACCTTAGAAGGTGAAAATGTCACATTGCATATTGCCCTCCCCGATGATCCTGGCCATTCAAATTCTGAAATGGAACAAGCAAAACTACCCAATTATGTTGATGAAGAATTCACGCATGAGAATTACAGCTCTGACATAATAAGCTGCCTTAATCGTGCCCTAGCCCAAGCAGAAGGTGATTTTATGTACATGGTTGAGCAGGAAATGGAAGATCGTCCTGATTTGGTGTCTGTTGGATCTTGTGTCTTGGCAATTCTTCTTTATGGAGATCATATCTATGTCCAAAATTTAGGGGATAGTAGGGCAATATTAGCAACAAGCACCATTCAAGAGGAAGGGGTGCTGAAAGCCATCCAGTTAACAGAAACTCATACTGTTGATAACGAGTCAGAGTGCAATAAAGTTTTGGCCGATCACCCTGATGATCCATCTCCTATCATCTATGGGAGAGTAAAAGGGAAACTGAAGTTAACTCGAGCATTTGGAGTTGGTTATCTTAAAAAGGTCGATGGCGAATTGTTTTTTCTTTTTTATTTGTTTTCTTCAAATTAATGCTCCTTTACAGAGCTTATATTACTTAACATAAATTATTCCTTTCAATTCCACAGAGTAAAATGAATGATGTGTTGATGGGCATTCTACGAGTTCGAAATTTGTGCAGTCCTCCCTATGTTTATAATCATCCCTTCACTATGAGTCATAGAGTTTCAGACAAGGATCAATTTGTTGTTTTGGGAAGTGATGGATTGTTTGATTTCTTTAGCAATGATGAAGTTGTGAAGCTTGTGCATCTCTTTATCCAGAACAATCCTTCTGGTGATCCTGCAAAGCACCTGGTTGAACAGCTTGTTCAGAGAGCAGCTGATAATGCTGGTAATTTCTGTTTCCTTCCGATAATTAAATTTTGGAAATTTCTGAGCATATGCTTTCTTTAGTCTTAATTTTTCTGTCATATTCATATGCGATCATTCATCTCTCCATTGAATAAAAGATATACCCTTGTGGCATGGTCTGTGCAAAAAATGCAGAAACATTGATACTGCAGAATTTGGACCATTTTAAGAACCAGGGAAAAAGATACGACCTGCTAATAAGCAAAGCATGCTTGCATATGATATATTTCAGATGCTCTTCCCATTCCCATTGATTGGTGATTATTGAATCATATCATATGATGATGTTGTGCCATTCAGTCTATTCAAATTCGTTCTGATATCTGAATAAATGTTGTCATCGTGAAGGTTTTAGCACTGAAGATCTGATGAGTATTCCAGCTGGGAGAAGAAGGAAATATCATGACGATGTTACCGTGCTCGTAGTTATACTCGGTAATAAACAACGGACTTCTGCTGCTTCTGCATATCTATAGGTTGGCTGCAAGCATGCACCCACCATAGATTCTTTTTGTTATGAATCTTTGTGGTGACAGATAAAAATAACTGGAGAGCTTTTGGTATGTTGATCATCCGAGTTTGCCAAGTACTTGGTTTTTCCTGATATAAGAAAATAAAGATTTCCCATACATCAATTTGGTGGTGTTATTCGTACTAAAGTTAAATAAATGTTTACAGTAGGTTGTGTAGATTAAGCTCGCAGATTTGAAGCTATGGTCTCAAGTCCACATGGTTGCACGCTGAATTACATTTGCAACGTCTTTCAGATATTGAAAATCAATGTTGCAGCAATTACATAATTAGCACCATGGCAAGCATTAACTTGGATGGATATAATATTTTATGATTCATGAGAATAAGAAAAGAAAAGCAGTATTATCTTCTTCGGTTAAGACTGGCATACGCCTACCCTTTCCTTTTGCATTGATGAAACTAAAGCTTTGTTTTTTCCTTGCTGTTTTAAAAAGATGTGGGTTTTCCTGAACAATTTTTGCTGATAACACATGACAGCAGTCGGTTATTTGATTTGTTAGATGGTAGATGACCATCTAACAAAAGTAGAAAACCATGGTGATTTTGTTAGATGCAGAGCCTCATGTAACTTGATTTACCATGACTCTGTTTTAAAAAGATAGCCGTCTTCTCTTTGGATAATGGAAACTAGGATTTAATTCTGAGAAAGCTTTAAGCTTCTGAAAACAAGGAGATCTTGTTAACGAGCGACTCCAACTAGCCTGAAATTGTCCTCTTGCGTGTAAAAATTTGAGCTTGCAATTAGAATTATTAGAAACTATGATTGTGAAGGTGAATGTTGCAGATAAGATGTAGAGATAAAGTTTGATCAACAATGAATGAAATGTGCTTGTCACACACAACACAGGTGATAACAGAGTCGATGGCCTCTCTTGCTTTCCCCTGATCACTGAAGATATAACTGATTTGGCTTCCAGATTGCAGGAATTTCAATCTTCTCGCAGCACGGCTAGATCATAGCTTTTTCATATTGATAATGAATGCAATCCCCCCATCAACAAAAAGAGAGAGAACGCATTTGGAATCAAAAGATCCGCCTTCTGTTATTTCTGATACAATTAACACAGACGTATTCACTGTTTCAGAGTTCATGAGAAGCTGAACATTTGATTCTAAAAAAACAATGATTAAAAAATAGAAAAAGAAAAAGTGAAGAGCAGAGCCCATTCCCAAAGGACTAAGGAAGCGGTTCATGTCCCAGGAACATGAAGTCACGATTGTTGTTGTGTGTTGGTGAGTCGTGGGATCTAATATTTCTAGAAATTCACTTTCTCCAATCTTTCCTTGAATGAGACAAGTCCGTCCCTCCTCTTGACTCGAAGAATTGTGCCCTTAAGAGAAAGTAATAACCCTTTTTTTGTGTGTTTTGGTGACAAGTTTGTGGTGTTTAGATTGAAAAGAGAACAAATTGATGTTCTTTATCCTTTACAGGGCGTATATTCTGACAGAAAGGAATGGAAAGGAGAATAATATATAAAGGAAACTAAACCATTTTCTTCGTTTGTGTGCTGAGATAGAGGGAATTTCGTTGGTCAAGCACTGACCATGCATTCAGAAAAGATAAAAAGAAGCTAGGGATCATAACACGAAAAATAAAATATCCATTGAAGTGAACATGGAGTATATTAAGATTATAATTGTTTTTGTGTCAAAAATATTTTTAAATTGTTTTTGGTTTTTTAATATAATAATATTAAAAATAATATTTTAAAAATAAAAAAATATTATTTCAATATATTTTTAAGCATTTTTATTTTAAAATATATTGAGATATAAAATATATTGAAATTGCATGGAACTCAATTAAATAATGCACTGGTTCTACTTAATTTTTTTTAAAAAATCTATGTAATGTTTTGTTTTTATTTATTTTTCATTGATATTTGCGTGTTTTCCAAAAAAAAAATATAGTTCTTAAACAATTCATTTAGTTTTTTAAAAATACTCAATTAAAATTAAATAAGTTATAAATAATAATTCTAATTCAACCAGTATAATAATATATTATCGAATAATAAATAATTTTATTCGCAATATAAGATAATGGTTCATTACAATAATAGACACCAACACAGGATCTCAACTGTGCCACTGTGACATTTTGTTTTGAATCGGAGAGAATAACGCCTTAGCAGGTGCTGGCTGATGATGGCAGTGGCACGCCCTCATGAAACCATTATCACGCTCTCAGGTATATTATATCAATTACAGGAGTAAAACAGGATGGAAGCAGCTGTGGAGATTCAGAGCTTGCAGGGCTTCTTCGGCAAGCAATATTAATCCAATCATATAAAATGTATCCAGCACCAATATGGTCTCCGACACTATATTATATGTCTCTGTCTCTCTTGCATTCTGGGGGCATTGAAGGGTATCTTGATCTATCAGTGCAGTAGTTGTAGATGGTATATTTCTGGCGGACCCAGCTGAGCCTCCTGTACTGCAAGGCGTCCAGATCTTGGAACTCCTTCTGGTCCCACCATCTAGCACCCTGTGTGGCACAGAACTTGGCTTCCACGGAGGCCTCGCACCCATCTACGTGGAAACTCCTGTAGGAGGCAATAAAGGGTGCCTTGGACCAGTCTGTCTTCTCGAGTCCACCCCTGGTAGCCCAATCATCGGCATTCCATAGACTTGAGTATATCTTCATTGGCTGGTTGAATGGAAACTTCACTCCCAAATCTTTGCAGTTCTTGAACACTCTGATTGGCACATCATCCACGAGGAACCTGAAGGACACCACTCGTATAATTAATGCACCAGCTTTTACAAAATAGCATTTGATCCAGTTTCTCAGAGAGAAATATGACTATACATGCACGTTGTCAATAACATCCCAGTTGCACTGCACTTTATCAAATTAAACTTTATAGTAGTATTGATAATTAAATATACAATGATTATACAAATTGATTAATAGAGCATTAAATATTATGATCCATCAGATTGGATTATACATTATATAACACTGCTTCGCATGCACACGATTTGCTTTTTTGGGACAGGATGGACCATATCTATATAATAATTTGTCCATTTAACATAATCAAATCACAAAGGGAGAAAAAGCGACCTCCTTTCACCATGTTTCAACAGAATCCTCTGAGGTGGTGGATATGTTTCTTCATTGCCAAACTTTAGAATTTAGACAGTAAGAAAAGGTTTTAGCAAAAGGGTAATTGAACACAACTTGTTCTTTCTTTTTCAGGGAATGAAAACTAAGATATGGTTGACCCACCACCCACCATGGATGTTGCAGTACTCGGGTGAAAATTTGATTGGGAGATTCTTGAAATTGAATAATATTGGGATAGCAACATCTTCCTTTTAAAGAACTTTAAAGAGGAAGGATCCATATGGTCAATTCTAACTAATTTGAAACCGAAATTTAATTGAGATGAGGTGTTGAGACTGGATTGCTTAAACTCTCTCTTTTATGGCCGAGAAGTTTCCTAAAATTTAATGCAGAAAGATGAAATAGGAAAAAAGACTTACACTATTATGTACATGTTCCAGAGGACAGAATAGTAGTGGAATTCCTTGGTTGGGTCAAACCAGAGGTAAATCCTCTGTTCTCTATCTCCCTTGCCTCCTGTGAAAACATTTGTCTGCAAAATGTAGGGCTGGCCAGTCCTGTTTCCTAAGAACTCAAAGTCTATCTCGTCATGCTCCGAGTTTTGTGAGGATAGCTGCCAAAGAAACAAACAAATAATAACTTTAATGATAATAATAATAATAATAATAATAACTAAGAAAAAGATTGACTGAGAAATCGGGATTGATCAATAAAGGAAAATCTTTTCTAAAATCCCAAGTAAAATGAAAATGACCAGTCGCAACGTGATGAGAAATGCTTACATAGAAAGCAGTAACTGTTCCAGCTGAGTCACCAGGAACCAACTTCATTTGCATACTGAAATGGCCAAATAAGTATGAACCTTTTGATTGGAAACCAGTACCTTGGCAATATCAAACCCGTTATTGTTAGCAAAATATGCCAGCGGACGGTGAAGAGAAAAGTAAAAAATAAAAAGGCAGGGAGAGCTCTGATTATAACACACACTCACAGTCACACACACCTGTGTATTTATCCAAGTGTAGCTGAATCTCATTGCCTCCATTGAAGTACTTAATGTGGTCAAAAGCCCATGTAGGAACATAGTTCCTACCGAACGCCACATCCACTGGCTTCCTCGGGGCAGCTCCCATTGTTCCAGATACCATAACCAGCATGCCAAGAAATAAAGTCCACAGATAAGCAGCAGCCATGTTTCTGAACATTTTCAAACAAAATTTTTAGTTTTTGACACGCATAAGACGTTAAAAGGCGTCAAGAAAATGAAGATGCAATTATATTCAAGGTTCTAGAGTAGCGAGCCAGCAATTAGCATTCTCACCTAAACGTAAAGAGTGCTGAAAAGGAAGAGAATTGGTTGAGGAGAATGGAGGAGGAGATGCCCTTTAAATAGCGGTTGATTTTCAACTAACATTAAATTATTGATGTGCATGTGGGGGCTAGCCTTTTCATTTGATCCAAAAAAACCATAATAATGCTGTGGTAACACAGCTAGCTATTACAGACACCCTATTTTTTTAATTAATATGAATATTAGACTAGTTTATGTAAATTTCAATTAATTTTTTGAATTTTAAAATTAATCATCATATAAGTTTTTGTTATTTTATAAAACTCTAATTAATAAACAAACTTAGAATTTAATGAATTTAACTACACCGTTCATGATTCAATCACCTATTTTTATGTGAGGGTGGTGGAGAAGAGAGGTGCATTATTTAACTTTTTGCACGTTGGGGTCTGTCGAACTATGTGGTTGTGCAATCGAGCATGCTTGGCGACGAGAGGAGAATGTGTTTTGAAAGTTGGAAACATTTGTGGGTTTTTCTTCTCTTTTTTTTGGGTTAATGGGAAAGGGTAAAACTGGTGAAGGTGGACACGTACCGACCACTGGTTACTTTACCCATTTCCCCCTTTCTGTCTTTCTTAACCTCTGCATCTCTCACCTCAGATATCTGGGCCACTACGTTTATTCGGCTCTTGTCACTGTTTTTTTTGCTTTTCGAGGACTGCGCTTTTCTACTTTTGTCTTCTTATCCATTGGGCTACTTTGCTATCATGACCAAGCCCACCGACCCTACTTTCTACTTTATTTTTGCAGATTTTTTCATGTATTTTAAGATATCTTTATTTTAAAAATATATTAGAAAAATATTTTATTATTATTTAAAAAAATATTTTTAAAATCAACATATAAAAATGATTTAAAAATTTTAAAAAATAATAATTTAAAATAAAAAAATTTAATTTTTTTTAAAACATACAAACAAACAGATTTTTTATCCGAAAAATACTACATTTTAAAATGACAAAAACTCCTCTCTTCCCTTTTCTTTATAGACATGTGACTTTCCATATTTGCCAATATCTTATTTGCATGAAAGTTATTGAGTATATTATTTATAGTTTCATGCTATGTTATTTGCAAAATTAATAAAGGATGTAGATAAATTATTGTATCTGCACTTACAAAATATTATTTATTAAAATAGTATTTTATATATTTTTAATTTTATTATTTAATATGATGTTATTTAGAAATTAAACTTTGTAATCTTTTTTAATTTTTTTTTTATTAAATTATTCTGGTATCTTGGACTTGGTTTTTCTTTTTTATCTTAACTTTTAACATTGAATATATTAGAAATAGAGTTTTGTAATTTATTTTTATTTATTTTTTATAAAATTATATTGATGCCGTTACCTAAATCACGAATTTAATATATTAATCCGGGTTGACTTGAGTTATTTAGGAATTGGACTTCAGAATGTTTTTCAACTTCTTTTTTTGTAGAGTTATCTTGGTCTCATGAATTTAGTTTTTTTTTTTTTTAATTTCAACTTTCAACATTGAATCTATTAGAAATGGAGATTTGTAATTTGTTTTGCTTTTTATAAAGTTATTTTGATCTCACAACTCATGTCACGAGTTTTACAGGTTAGCCCAGGTTAACCTCAGTTGTTTTTTTCTCTATTTTTTAATTGAATTTTTTAATTTTATCCTTCAATATTGAGTTGCTTGAAAATTAAGCTACGTAATAGTTTTTTGATTTGTTTTTTATATAATTATCTCAATCTCATGACCTAGGTTGTGAGTTTTGCAGGTTGACCTAGGTAATTTTTTTAAATTTAAATTTTATTTAATTTCTACCTTCAACATCAAGTTGGTTAGGAATTGACTTTAATAATTTATTTTAATTTATTTTTTTATAAGATTATCATGATTTTATGACTCAAACCGCATATTTAATGGGTTAACTTGAGTTGATCTATAATTTTACAATCTTAGGAAGCGTTTGGGAACGCGGTTCAACCCGCGTTCCTAAAAAATTTGAAATTTTTTTTTTTACTAAAATTTAATATGATTTATACGTTTTGGATCGTTTTGATGTGCTGATGTCAAAAATATTTTTTAAAAAATAAAAAAACATCATTGGCATGCATTTTGGCACGAAAAGTTATATGAAAAGCACCTGCAACCACACTGCCAAACACGCTCTTAATATTTTTTAAAAAAATTCAATATATTGTAATATCAATATTTAAAAAAACAATATCATCCTATATGTATTATGTATTATATTTTGAATTTATTATTAATTTTGTTATTAAAAATTATAGTAATAATACTTAAGTATTTTTTATATTAAAAAAAGCAATATGATATACAACGCAACACCGCAACACCAACAAATTATCTAGTAATAATCTAAAACAAGAAATTTGTGAAACTTATCGTGCCGGCTCAGTTTGATTTCCAAATTTGCCAAACAAATAGGAAAATATTTTAGTGGAAAATAAACCAAAAGGTGCCTGTCAAACTGTCCCCGACTCCCGGTGGTCCATGCCGAGGAAAGAGCATCATCATGTGGGTGCATGATTCATGACTTTCTGATCGCTTCTCACCATTCACCACTTCCATATTCCTGTGTTTTCACTTACTTGTGGCTAGCTTACGTTAATTCTCAACGAGTACAGTTTGAAGCGGCCACAGCTATGTTTATCGTTGCCCTGACGTATCGTTAATTGGAGGCAATTTGTTCTAAATGAAATTCATAAACATATATATAACCTTCCAAATTCTGTTTTCTGGGTTGATTTATGAATTTTGGGTAATTTTCTGCTCCTTTTACCTTTTCTTATACTCTAGAAATCTGAATCCCTCCCATCGGATAGGGTTTGAATTCAAAATATTTTTAAGGCTTATTTGTAAGTATAGGAGATGATTTAAAAAAAAAAAAACACATGAAAATAATATATATTTTTAACTTTTTAAAAATTTATTTTTGATATTAGAATATTAAAACTATTAAAAAAAAATATTATTTTAAAGCTTAAATAACATTCAAAGAATCTCAAAAACAGGTTGATGTACAAGAAGCACTAATTGGATGATGAAAGATATTGATCATTGGCCTTATTTTTTAATTCATCCTCACTGACACTTAGATGTTACGTGTTTTTTAAAAATATATATAAATTAAATAATTCTATAAAAAGTAAATGGTGTAATTTAAAATGTAATAGGATGATCAACGCAATTATATGTATTGTAATTAAAAAATAAAACATAATCGCAAACAATCCTCAAATATATAGTTGTATGATCACAATATTCCAATTTCTTGATCTTGTCTAGTTGGACTTGTATTTGAAACCGCTGCATGATAGATGTGCCTCGCTAGTTAGAGACCGCAAAGAGATAATAGAGAGTGGGTGGGATTTATCAAAGAGAGATTGGGCCACAGTTTGTTTGCAATCACTGAACTGAGCTAGTTTTGAGGTGGGGGTGGGTGCCTGTGACATTATCATGTGAAATGGTCTCCGAGGTCTGAACAGAGTCTTCCAGCACATGAGTTGTTTAGCTAGTGCCGGCCAAAATATATACTGATCACCCGCCTGTAAATCTTGACAGGCCTGCAGGGGAGGAGGTCACTGTCGCTGTACAATGGATCTTCTGTAAGCATCTCTAAACTGATTCTGAATTGGCCTTTTCTGGGCTTGGTTTTTATCTTAAATACAAAAGTTTAACTTAGACTTATATATAGAAGATTGAGAGTGTGCGTGTATATATATATATATATATATATATATATATAAAGACTCATGAATTTAATTGCAGAAATCATAACAGCAAAAGGTAGGTTCACGAGAAGGCGACGAACACGAGAACAACAATGCGAGCACCTAATCTTGTGATTTTAGCATATTCATTTTCCACTCTCCTTCTATCTATAAAGAGGTTTTGCTTTCGCTTCCTTGTCATATGATGTGACCCTATTTGACATTAAAAAGCCAATTGACATAAATATTGCACATGGGTTCAGGGATCAATCAGGCAGCAGTTCTATAAATCTATGGCGGATCATCGTCTAAGCTATAAATGGTTGAAAATGAATGCCATGTCTAAGATAAGGAGGATCTAGTACCGAAAATCTAGAGGAATCTTGCGGTCAAACCACGAGGGATACCGGTAGATTTCCTCTTTTTTTTTTTTTTATCAGAATGTGGATAGAATTTTAAATTGTGGTTTTGATGGATTAAAGTACCGCTTTGTTCGTAGAAAAACACTTTTTAATATTTAGTATTTTCAGTTCAAGAAAAAATTAGTTTACAAAACAAGATGTTTTTTTTTAAGATAAAACATATTTTTACACTATAAAAAATAAAGTGAAAAAACTAAAATTTAAAAATATCATGCTATTTGTTAATTATATAAAATTTTATTTTTAAAATTTAATTGCTATATATTTTATTTTAATTTTTTTTAATTTTATCTTATAAAATTTAATTTTTATATGAATTTTAGTTTTTATTTTCTTAATATTATTTGTTGTGTTTGTATTTTTTATGAAATTTTCTAATAAAACAAACACAACAACAAAACAAATTATTAAGAATTTTCATTTTCAATTAGCCATAATTATTCACACTTCTAATAATTATATTTTATAAGGACATTTAAAAATTCAAATAATAAATGTCCCTTCATATAGATCCTAAATTTTTTTTAAAAAAAACCCTTTACCCTAATCATTGTTTTTTAATTGATGACAGCACGTAGATGCCTCTTCATTTATTTATTTCGTCCCTACGCTGTAATAAGATGATGAAGTAAGTTCCCTGATTTCTCTCTAATGCGCAGTATTCTAGTTGTAATGTAGCGTAATGTTGCAGAGCAATCATTGTAGCCGAACTTGTACTTCCTCCATAAATGAAAGCAATCTTGGGTACTCGCAGTCTGGTGTTTTGGTCCATGCATGATGAACCGAAAGAACATGAATGGGTTCACGAGCAATGTGCATTAACTTTTGTGGGCTTTACTTACTGTTTAGACAATCGGAAGGTGCAAGATTTTCGTGTTGCTCATTCCATGCCTGTCCTCCAGATAGGGTGAATTAGCACAGGTGTACATGAAAAAAAAATTCTTATTCAACATCAAAAGGAGTATATATCCCGTCGCAAAACTCAAACGATGGTATGCTTGAAGTGAAAACAGCCTTTTGTGTTGTTAATTTAACACATTTCTTTCAATTGAGAATATTTATCTAGCTCGAAATGTGAACGTAAGTAGAAGTTCAAACATTATCTTGTGTCGAGCTGATTTATAAGTTTATAAAAGTATACTTTAGAATTTGAAACTCGGACTGCGATCAAAATCCTATCTCAGACAATCTTTAAAGGAATTATTTCGGTGAAAAACGAGC
>Ga0307517_10008280_pt1 | contig 14940 bp, 8 predicted proteins | sample 23_EM_MG_FD_194515 | JGI IMG/M metagenome (GOLD analysis project Ga0307517, IMG submission 194515) | Populus trichocarpa ectomycorrhiza microbial communities from riparian zone in the Pacific Northwest, United States - 23_EM | ecosystem: Host-associated > Plants > Roots > Unclassified | place... | reverse complement strand
CGGGTTCAAATTCATTTGCTGTTCTGACCATAAACAGCATCAATTCCTTCACTTATTTGCATATCAACCCAAATTCAAGTAGCCCAGCATCAAAAGAACCATTAAGGGCTTTTCCCATCTCCAAGTTTCAATTGTAGGCAAATAAACATCCTTGAACCAATTTCAAACTGATTGCTAATTTTTTACTCCGACGCAGCTTCAATCATTCCAATTTGACTCGTCAAGGTCCTTTGTAGTTGTTTCGCTCTCGCTTTTGTCATTGGACCATCTGAATCATCTTGCATATTAGATTTAGCTTTACAAGATGGATTATAATTCCCATGATGCACATCAAGTTATATGATTGTTCGAGTATTTATATATAGTTAATTATTTGATTATTTGATTATATTATCATAATTTCAGGTGTGTGTTGTTATAAGTTAATGTAATTATATCATTAAAATTCATCAATAAAAAATAAAGAGAAGCTATTAATATTATGCCATAAAGATAAAAATTGAGTATAAATACAAACATGCAAATAAATGAAGGAAGGAAAGTTATGGCCTTATCAGTATACTAGTTATATGATTTTTCGAGTATTTAAATATAGTTAATTATTTTATTATATTATCATAATTTCATGTGTGTGTTGTTATAATGATTATAATTATGTTTATTTGTATTATTTTTAGTAATTTTAAATAAGAATAGTAATATATATCTCATATCAATTAAAAATGCGTATCCCAAATTTTATATATTTTCTATAGCATTTTATCTATTTCAACTTGGTATCAATATTTAATTTTGTATTATTAATTGAAATTGAATTTATAAAATTTCTATTCTAAAACTAAAATACAAAAATAATAGAAATCTTAATATATATATATATTCTCATTTTATTGATATATATTAATTTAAATACTTGATCAATGTCGATTTTTTTAAAAAAAAATACTATTATATTACTTGATTTGTAATTTTATTAAGAACAAGGACTTAGTTGCAAAGTGATAAGGGTTGAAATAATACATAACTCTACCCACGTACTATTATAAAATTTAAATGACTTTAAGGATCTTGATTAAGAGATAATTTTCATATTTTTTTTATTTTTACATTTTATTAAAAAATATTCAATATGCATCTTAAATCGAATTTTATGATATTAACTTGAGTAAAAATACTTTAGAATAAACTTATGCTAGGAAACTATAATTCAAGATTTTAGTTAAAAGTCTTTCTCATAATTTTTTTCTTTTAACTTGGTATCAATGTTTAATTTTTTTTATTTACATATGTGGCTTAAAGGATCCAAATTGTAAGTTAATTTTCTAATATATAGAAAGTATTATTTTGTTAAAATTTAAATATATTGATACGTAAGTAATTCATGTGTTTTAATCATAAAATACACTTATAATTTTATCTATTTTATTATTATAAATTATATATTGATTGATGTTGTAGTTACAGTCGCAGTTAGTTATCTTCCCTTATTTCAAAATTGTAGTTTTATGGTCAATATTGATATAAAATACCACATAAGAATATATTTTTATATCCTATATTTTGGATACTAAAGGTAACTAAACTCTATAAATTAAACCTTATTGATCCTGTTATTGAGGAGCTCAAAAATAAAATGCCTTGTATTAAATAAATGTATGCTAATTTAATACATCAAGAGAGCCTAATTCATAAACTTAATGGATCATGACATAATTTTTTTAAACCATGTTATTAATATTTTTTTATAATAAAACATTAAATTCTTACTAAATGCCACACTTCAACGAAAGTTTCTAACAAGCTCCTACAATGTAATCAAGAGCATGATAATTTTTTCAAAGAAAGAAAGTAAAAAAAAAAAAAAAAAACCCATGATAATGATAAAAATTTCAGATTTTTATATAAATTGATTTTCAATTGACGACAACAGTTTCAATAGTCCTGCATTGAAGATTTGAAGTCATCCAACGGACCATATATATATAGTATCATCTGCAGTTTTTTCTCTCTTTATGGTTTCAAAATTTTTAAAACAAGATTTAAAAAAAATTAAGTAAAATTGACCATCATCATCATAATTTTCTAAAACTATTTTGTTTTACTTTCAAAAATTTTTGATACAGGTTATCAATTTAACCTTTTTTTGAAAGGGAAAAGGCTCATCTTCCACATAAATAATATTTACCATAAAAATTATTAATGGTTCTCAACATCACATTAAAGAAGAAAGCACAACTCCCAAGGAATTATATATTGCACACCTTTCTCTGTTACACACCAGCGAGTTCATGTTTCTGGTTTTTTTATCAAACAGTAATTCATATTGAGTTCTTCATGCATTAATGATAATAATTAATGAATTCATTTGCACATAATACCAGATAATTAATTTTCTACCTCATGTCTTGACCTTATCTTGCTAAGTGGGAATTCCAAGTGCCTAGCTACCACTCCAATACAGCTCTTCTGGCTAAGGAACAATGGTTTATGTTTTGTTGTAAGGCAACAAAATCTATATAAAAAAAGATAAATTCATGTACATGGCTCAAAAAAATAAGAAAAATAACTGAAAAAACAAAACAAATTTCATATATATATATATATATGAACATAAATACTGAAAAATCCGTAACAAAATCAAAGCACAAAAACAACAAAAAACCTCTGTATATATGTAAGACTAGAAGAGCTGCAAAGTGCATTAGCAGAGATCAACATGGACGTTTTTACTTTCAAGACCAGAGCAAGTAACAGAATATATGGAAGGTGACAATTTGCATTAATTCTGCACACATTGACAAAGGCTTGTTTAGTACGGCAGCACATTCTGAAACCAAATATTCAAAAGTACCTCCATTTGCAGGTTTGCAGTTATACAAAGCAAGCACAAATTTCAATGAAGACATTCCTCCATAAGATTGACAGTTGAACCAAACGCTGCCAGTATTTGTCTCAAAACATTGAAACAATTCATCAAGAAAACTTGATAGTCCTTCCACCTTTCCCCACAAATATCGCTACCCTACTCGATGTTCCTGGGACTCATTTCTCAATTCTCCTTTCCCACAACCTCTAATAACAAACCGTCTACGTCGACTCATAATTCAGCATCTTCTCATATCCCAAGAAAATTATTTATATTAATATACCTAATTGCACCTCTAGCAACATAAAAGTTAAACAATGGCCACAGAGAGAAAAGGAAACCGATGTAAATTAAATTAGTAAACAACACACCCTCTTAAAGAGATTCAAGATAATATATATGGTGATTTTGAATAACTTTTGAGCAAAAAGGTATTGGCTAAAGTTAAACTTCAGGATCTCAAAAAAACATTTTTGTACCATTGTTTGGCATTAGGTGGCTTTTGCAACTGCGGTTTGAAAAAATAGATTGTAGCTTTTTTTAATCAAGGTTTTTTTAATAGAACCCGTGCAAAACTGTGGTGGGTATTGATTAACAAAACACTTCAAATCTATGGTTGAGGCAAAACGCATACCAAAACAAACAGACATACAAGTTTATCTAACTAGATAGAAACGATATGGCATATTTGCATTGTTTCTTGCATATATAATTGCAAGGCTTTTTATTATACTGAAACACCAAGTATTTGATAAAAAGTAGCTACATTTGGCAGGAGATAAAACAAAGTAAGCATGAAATCGCGAAGAAGAAGAAGAAGAAACGGACATACATCTGCTTACTTATAACGGTCCCATTAAGTCAATCATCATCATGCTCCCTCACCATGCTGACATCTCCACTCTTGTTCTTTTCCATGGAATTTAATAAAAAATCTGTCAACACAGACTCATAATTGGGTATCTTCTCATACCCAGGAAAATAATTTATATCAATAATAAGATACCTATTAGCATCTCTAGCATCCCTAATCACGTCAAAGTTCAACAAACTGATCCCAGTTTCTTCCTTCATTGCCTTGGCTACTTCCTCAACAAAATCCACTGGCGGCATTTCCACTCTGTCAAACTCCCCACCACCACCACCATCACCACAATCAGTCTTCTCCTCCAGATTGGATATTTGCGAAAACGGCAGCAGACCCTTCAAAGTAACCAATTTGTCCTCTTTAATATCGGGCAACGATTTCCTCTTGACACATTTCACAAAATCACCAACCACATAGACTTTAAAAATAATCCCACCATGATTAACAAATTCTTGCATTATAATCCTCCGCGACTCTAACTTGTCTAATCCTTCCTTATCAAAAACTAAATACATTTTATGAGAGGTCTCACTCCCATCAGCCATTAACGGTTTGGCGATCAGCGGAAACCCTAATTTCTTAATTAAATCATCGGAATTCTTCATCATGGTTTCTGAATCAGAAAAAAAATGTTGTCGAGGCACATCTAAAACTTGATTTCTTTCAGAAACTTTTAAATTACTTACAACTTGAAGCATCGAAATCCGATCGTGGAGTCTCTGGATGGAATCAAGAGGATCAATTATGGGAGCATCAGGGTTCAGAGAGGAGAAGTGCAGGAGCTGGGACATCCAATCTGGGCCGTAGAGTTTATGGATGACGCAATCCAAGGGTCCTTGTTCGATAAGAGGTCTTGAAGGATCGATGGGGATGAGATCAATGTTGTGTTGGTCTGCGTGGTGGATGAGGGAGGGTCGGATGAAGGTTTGGGTTTTTTTGGGTGGCAGTGCGTAGCCTACGCGGTGGCGTTTTGAGGGGGTCAACGATGACATGGGTGTTAGGGGGGTGGTCGTGGTGGTTAAGCCTTCAGTGTTGGGTTCTAATTCAAATACTAATAGAAAGACAAGGTGTGTGTGTGTGTATATATATTGAAATATGAAATTGAAAGAAGAGCAACGAGAATCAGATACTCCTCCATAATTGTAACGCGCCGCATGATTTTTTTGTATTTTAAAAATATTTTTGAAGGAGTTTTAATTTGTTTTTTTAAATTAATTTTTTAATATTTTTATATTATTTTGATATACTGATATTAAAAAAATAAAAAATATATTTTTAATTAAAAAATACTTTAAAAAACAATCATTATTATAATATCAAACAAACTCTAATTTTTTTAACATAAAAAAACATCTTGATATTGCTAAAGTTTTTCTAGTGGAAGAAAAAACATATGAGAATTGATTTGATGCGACTTGTGTTAGAGCATCTTCAATAAAAAATGCTATTTTGAAGAGCTAAATTAATAAAATAGTATTTTAAATAGTATAAATATAGCTTTTTTTACCATATCTACTCCAATGGAAAAACAAAATCATTTGAAGAGCAAATTATATTGGAGTGAAAGAAACAAATGTTTTATTATTTCTTAATAAGTTTGATGTTATTTTTTTTCCACATGGTTATATTTAATTGATTTATTTTTTTAGTGGCCCCACTTTGTTGGTTTTGGCTTTTTTTGAGAGATATGTAGGAATAACATTTGTGGGAGAGAAAAGATATTTTAGCATTTTGTTTAGCACTTCTTTTGGAGTGTGCAAAATAAACATAAAATAGCCAAAATAATATTTTTTTTTTAATATTTAGCTTTCCATTTAGCACACCTGTTGGAGATGCTCTTAATGTATATACTATATAGTCAATCAGTTGGTTATATATAACATTGATTTTATTCATGTAAATATATTTAATTTATTAATAAAGACTTATTTATCTTTAATAGTAATCAGATATTTGATTAATGAATATAGAGTAAAGATAAAGTTCCCGGGACGAAAATGTTTTGCAAAAAAAATTATAAAGTTGTTATAATTATGAGATTTTTATTGCATCAAAGCATTGTTTCTAAAATATTCCTAGTCTCTGTTAAGATTAGTTATTAATTAGAGTTGTTGAGACTGATACATATTATGTTGAATTGATAATAAATTAATTTATTTAATTTATCTAATCCTATTTTATTTAGAATTGTGATTTATATTTGAGCCAACTTATTAGGAAACCTAATGAATCATACACATAAGAATCATTAAAATAAGTTGATTAATCTAGTATCACTTGATTTTAAATAAGTTTTAGAAATTAAGAACTAGAGTGTAAATTATACAATGAATTACAATTTTAGAACTAGAAAAATCGAGTAGTGACTTGATTGAATAAATTTTTAAAAGTAGCCTAAAATAATATATGTGATATTATTTTAAGGGCAAATTGATATTTTACCATTTATAAGGTTTTTAAATTTCCCTACTAATAGAATATTATGCCTCTTATTTCTTGTGATATTTAAGATGAGAAAAGTATAATACAAAAATACTTAAACACAAATAAAAAGAGTTAACGCTATAAGGTATAACAATCCCTTTATTTTAAAAGGATTTAGAAGATTTCTCACTAGTGGTTCGTGTAGATTATCATTAGAAATTGAACAATTAGATGGGTTGTGGTTTGCGATAACTCATCCTTTAAGCATATATTCAAAGCTGAAAAGAAGTTCAGATATTCAAGTAATCTTTGCATAAACTCTAAACAACTCTAAATCTATTTAACGGGATCCATGGGGTCCTTGAAAATTTTTAAATTTATCATTTCTGTTTCCGTTGCATATATGTGTATCAGGAAACTCAACAACTTGGTCTTTTTGACAGATCTAAAAATAACTCGGATAACCAATAAAAATATAATTTGACTTAAAATAAATATTTAAAATGAGATTTTTTTTAATAAAAATTAGGGCGACAACATACTAAATCGATTTAGGTCAACCCAAATTAACTTGTCAATATGCATATCAAGTCATGAGATTATAATAATCTCATAGAAAACAAATTACACAGCTCAATTTCCAATAAACTCAATATTGAATAATAAAATTGAAAAACAAAATCAATAAACCCAAGTCAACTCGGGTTAATCTGATTAACTCGCAACCTAGATCATGAGATTTGGACAACTTAATAAAAAACAAATCAAAACAAGTTATGAAGTTCAATTCTTAATCAACCTAATGTTAAATGATAAAATTGAAAAAATAACATAAAAAATGATTTGGATAATTAGGGTTAACTCGCTAAACTTGTAACTCAAGTAATGAGATATGGATAACTTCATAGAAAGCAGACAAAAATAAATCACAAAGTATAATTCTCTATTAAATCAATTTTTAAAGATGAAATTGAGGGAAAAATCAATTAGTAAAAAGAAAAACAAACTTGAATCAACTAAGTTAACTCATCAAACTTGCAGTTCAAATTATGAATCTATAACAACCTTATAAAATCACTAATAAATCTAATAATAAAAAATGAAATTGAAATTATATATATATTAGAAAAAACAAAAAAATTACAATTCAAATAAATAGAAAGAAGACAATAAAACACGACATTTGTCTTAGCCTTTTCAGCTTACTTTTATAAAGCATATTTTTTTTATGCTTTTCAACCAACTCTTTAAAAGCAGGCTAAAAGCTTATTTGATATTGTTATAGTAATTAATTTTTAAAATGTTTTTTACTTATAAATATATTAAAATAATTTTTTTTTATTTTTAAATTTTATTTTTAACATTAAAACATCAAAATAATAAAAAAAATATAAAAAATTATTTTAAAATAAAAATATAAAAAACTTTCAATTTTTTTTTAAATATTTTTAAAATATAAAAACAAACTATAAACTACCTTAAAATAATCAGTAGATATATCAGACAGCCGCCGACACACCCCCCACCCCAACAAACACATTTTGATATTACATACAAAGCTTTTTTTATAAAGGTGTGTTGATTACATTAACAAGCTCCGAACACGTTTCATCCAATGATCTGTGGCTGTTTGAACCGCACAACATGTTTTAGAACATTACTTTCTTGAATGGTAATGGAACATCTGATCTGATGGAATCATTCCTTGCAAATTGCAAGATGCTGCCGGCAACCACTGTCAACTAACGCGCCTCTCTCTGTTACTTTTTTATTATTATTATTTTATTAACAAGTATCCGGACTATAACTTGTGTATATTTCGACTAATTCCATGAATTTTAAAATTAACGATCATGTAAATCTCTAGTGGCCATAAGATTTATAAAACTCAAACTAATAACGTTTAAAAAACAAATCTAAAACTTGACTAGTTAAATGATTTTTTATAAAAAAAATTTATTATGAACCTCTCATAATTTAGTTGTTTTTTTATATTGCCTTTATTTATATATTATTTTGCATCTTGGAATTAATAAGTTAATAACACTTATACATACAAAAAAAAATCAATATAAAAATTAAATTATTTAATAGATTATCATTATATTTTATATAATGACTAAAAAATCATTATATTAAATATTATAATTTTTCATTGACTTAAAAAATAAAAAAAAACATATATAGCCACTACCGTCCTAATCTAAACTTAGATCTCAAAAAACAAATATCCCGGATTAAATTTCTATCGAATCATGATCTCTCCACCGTTTATTTAAGAAAAAAATACAATGACTTTCCATCCATTTTAACTCTAAAACAGATACTCGCTCTAGCCCACAAAAGTATTATTATTCCTCATCTCGATCTTCACTTGGGGTTTAAAGCTCCTGGCATCAGTTCTCTCTGTGAGCTCAACATCCATTCACCTCTCTTCAACTTTATTTTCCTTCAAAAATCTTTTGAATTTTTTTAAAATATTTTTTATTTAAAAATATATTAAAAAATTATTTTATACATAAATACATAAAAATATATAAAAAAAAATTAAAGTAAAAAAAATAGTTTTTAAAATACAAAAACAGGACAAAATCTGTCTAAATCTTTCATCCAATTTATTCTCTCTCAGTTCAACAGGTTGATGCGTCTCAAATTTTTTTGTGGCATTGACAATTCTTAAGCATGAGGTGGATACCTATCTAGGTTTTTCAATTCTCAGATTTAAACCTTACAAAACAGCTCACATCACTTAGCAAATCCCTATGAAGTTGGGGTTGAAGAAATAAACCCATTCAGAGCTCTTAATACAGGATTTGAAACAACCTCTGAAGATTATTAGCAATTCCTTTTTTATTATGGATATTCAAAGAAAAACATAAGATCCATGTCCAAGACAAACTTCAACTGCCCAAGAATCAGAGGTGAAGGTTTCCCTAAAGAAGATTGCTTTTATCGAAGGGTTAACAAGGGTTTCCTTCGAAGTCTTACATTTTATGGGAAGGAGGCTTCCAATGACTACAATTTTGGGTCTGCAACATGGTTTGATGGTCGACATTCTATCTGTCTATCATTTGCAGTAACGGTAGAAAAACACAACGTACTTATATTGAGCATATATAGGTACCATTCAATTTGAAGTTAACAAGAACATTGAGCAACGGTGGTTAGTTTTTGGGGAGTCTGGGGTTTTCAAATCATACACTGATCAATGCACTGCGTTGGGAAGCAACACTAATTATAGAAAAGTTGAAAAACCACGACCACCCAATTATTTTTATTATTATTATTAATGTGAGTGTCTGGGTCAGTTTGCGCATACTTCGATTAATCTCACGGACCCTAAAATTAACGACCATGCATGTAAGCCTTTAATAACCCTGAGGTTTGTGGAACTCGAACTGGTGATCTATAGGGAACAAATCTAGAGTCTAACCAGTTGAGTTATACCCCATCAGAGTTATACCCACCCACTTTTTTTTATTATTAATGTGGGTGTCCAGGCCAGCTTACGCGCATCTCGACTAATCTCACGGGTCCTGAAATTAACGATCATGTAAGTCTCCAGTGGCTCTGAGGTTTGTGGGACTCGAACTGGTGACTTCTAAGGAGCAAACTTAAAATATGACCAGTTGAACTACACACCTCAGGATTACACCCACCCAATTATTCATCCTTATTGAAGATTGCGTTAAAATCCATTTCGATTGCCCAAGGCTAGAAAATGACTTGGAAAGTTTGATAAGGACATCCCACAAAAATTGCGATATATCAGGGGCTTTTGGACCAGTATAAACCATAGTAGAAGGGAAGGACTTCTCTACAAAGAAAAACTTCACATGTATTCTCTATAATTCTCTAACACAGAAACAACCATGCAATCTTCATTTAAAAAAAAACCACATGCCACCCGAAGATACTCAATGCCTTAATGCGATGAGACCTTAATAACCTCAGAAGGTTGGACAACACTATATGGGCTATGCTAAAACAAGAGCAGTATGCTCATAAGAAAAAAAGAAGAAAAAATTACACGAGGTTAAGAAGAGCTTATAGCCAGCTCCTTCGCAATTCCAAAGCGTTATACTTATTACACTACCAGAAATTCGCTTAATACCAACGGCCTTACCGACGGAATACTTCTGTCGGTAATTTGAGGTCGCCATTACTGACGGAATTTTATCCGTCCGTAATTCTGTCAGTATATACCGACGGAAACATTCGGTCGGTATATACCGAAGGAATTATGGACGAAATGTTCAGAATTAAAAAAAAAAAAGGTGGTTCGCTGACGTGGAGGGTTTTGTGGGTGATTTTTACCGACGGAATCACCGAGGGATTCAAAACGGCAGCTCCGTACGGTGACGTGACCGATTCAACGACACAATCACCGACGAAATCACCGAGGGATTCAAAACAACAGCTCCGTACGGTGACGTGTCCTGTTTACCGTCAGAATAGCCGACGGAATCACAGACGAAATAATTCCGTCGGTGAAGCCGTCGGTAAAAGTTAATATATGCCCACTCTGCCGACCCTCTCCTCCCCTATTTCACCTTCTTCTTTCTCATCCCAACTCTCCCCAACTACAAACAACCAGCCCCCCCAAAAAAAATCTCCCTCTTCTCAGCACAACAAGTCATATTTCTTGAAGTTTTGTGGTCACAGCATCCATGTTCTGATTTACCAATGGATTTTATCGGTTTTTGTAAGTAATTCTATCTTTTTAAATTTTAACATTTAAATGTCAATTTTATTATTTTTTTAGTATATGTATTTTGTTAGTAGAAGTACATGTTTTATTGTTATTTCTCAAACAAACTTGCAGTATATGAATGTATAATTTTATACTTGTTATGGTTTGTTTTGGATTTTCTAAGATTGTATTTGTTTGTAAATTGTTGAAACTTTATTGAATTACCGAATTACACGTGTTGTTTTGAAATAATTAATAGCTTGTTTAATGGGTCCGTTTTAATTTTTATCAATAGTATTGCGGAGTTGTAATTTTCGTACATTTATATGTATTAATTTGTATAGACGTTGATAATTGATAATGAATATTTAATATTTATGAGAAGTTGTAATTGGTTTGTTGGATAATCTCGAGGTAAACCAATATTTTTGCAAATTTATTTACCTAACATAGTTAATTAATACATGTTGTCATCATAATTTTATAGAGGTTCGATAAAAGTCATGGATCGTTCATGGATGTATCGAGATTCACCCCAAGGATTGCAGAGGATGGATTATTGTAACGGGGTTCAGGGTTTTATTAATTTCGCAACATCTATTCCCAAAAAATTTACTGGATGCAGTATTAGGTGTTCATGCAGGAAGTGTCAAAATAAAAAGTATCTGCATCCAGATGTTGTAATGATGCATCTTCTACACAAAGGGTTTATGGAGAATTACCAGTGTTGGTATGCACACGGAGAAGTATTTGTTAGTAAGAGGAGAATGGGAGAAAGGGTGGTTGCCCACCTTCTAGTGCAAGCAACGTGCATGAAGCAGCAAATGACAACACTAATCCTTACAGGAATATGGTTATGGATGCTATGAGAATGAATCAAGGTAATGTTTGTCAATGTCCAATTGTAGAAGAAGAACCTAACACAGATGCAGCTAGGTTTTTTTATTTGTTGAAAGATTCTGACAAACCATTATGGGATGGCTGCACGAACCACAATAAATTATCGGCCGTAGCACAAGTGTTCACCATCAAGTCAGATCACGAGTTGAGTGAGGCCGGGTATGACAAGATTATTGAATGGACGAGAAGCATTTTACCTGAAGGGAACAGGCTGAAAGAGAACTTCTATGCTGCGAAGTCCATGATGAAACTCCTCGGTTTATGATACCAGAAAATTGACATGTGCCCTAACTTCTGCATGTTATACTACCTTGAAAATGCTGAGATGACCGAGTGCATGACATGCGGACATTCCCGTTACAAACCCAGAACTAGCAGGGGAAAGACTCTAGTGGCATATAAAAAACTTAGATACTTCCGAATCACACCTAGACTGCAGAGGTTATTCATGTCACCAAGGACTGCTGAGCACATGACATGGCACCAATCACATGATGCGATTGATGGAGTGATGGTGCATCCTTCTGACGGCGAAGCATGGAAACACTTTAACAGTGTGCATCCTCACTTTTCAGCTGAATCAAAGAACGTGCGTCTTGGGTTGTGTACAGATGGATTCAACCCATTCGGGTCATTTGCTACTCCTTATTTTTGTTAGCCGGTCATACTCACGGTTTATAACTTGCCACCGGGAATGTGTATGAGGCCGGAGTTCATGTTTTTATCTACTATCATACCCGGTCCAAGCAGCCCGGGCCGGAATATAGATGTTTGTCTTCGACCGTTGATTGATGAGTTGGCGCAGTTGTGGTCCTTCGAAGCTTTGACTTACGATATATCGAGGAAACAAAATTTCCTTATGAAGGCGGTTTTGATGTGGACTATCAATGATTTTCCAGTTTATGGAATGCTTTCTGGTTGGAGCACGCATGGGAAACTAGCATGTCCATACTGCATCGAAAACAACAAGGCATTCACGCTAACAAACAGAGGTAAAGCTTCTTTTTTTTACTGTCACCGTCGTTTCTTGCCACATAATCACAGGTACAGAAAGAACAAAAAAGATTTCTTTGTTGGCAGAGTTGAAAAGGATGTTGCACCCCCGCGTTTTTCTGGTGAAGAATTGCATGATGTTGTATCAGTGTATGGTGACATTGTGTTTGGTCTCCAATCAGGTAAGCAGAAGTTTCCTGGTTTTGGTTTGACCCATAATCGGGTAAAGCGGAGTATTTTTTGGGAGCTTTCTTATTGGAAGACCAATCTTCTCTGCCATAACTTTGACGTCATACACATTGATAAGAACGTGTTTGAGAACATTTTCAACACCGTCATAGATGTGAAGAGGAAGACCAAGGACAACATCAAGGCTAGATTGGATGTAGCTTTGTTCTGTAACCGTAAAAATATGGAGTTGGTTTGTGATGAGTCACGGGTCGCAAAACCAAGAGCAAGCTTCGTGTTAGAGAAAAATACACAACTACTAGTCTACAAATGGCTTAAGAGTTTGCGTTTTCTGAATGGACATGTCTCGAACATATCAAGGCTGGTTAATATGGAGGAATGCATATTGTATGGAATGAAGAGTCATGACTGCCACGTGTTTATGCAAACACCCATCCCATTAGCTTTTCGTGATTTGTTGCCAAAGGGGATATGGGATGCACTCACGGAGATCAGTCATTTCTTTAGAGATATATGCTCCAGCAAGTTGAATGTTAATCACATTGAGAGGCTTGAAACGAATATCGTCGAGACACTATGCAAACTTGAGATGATATTCCCTCCATCATTTTTTAACTCAATGGAGCATCTCCCCATACATCTACCGTTCGAGGCAAAAGTTGGAGGACCGGTCCAATATAGATGGATATACCCATTCGAATGGTTAGATATTACAGTTGCAATGTAATTCATATATAAAAGTATTTTCTTTGTTTTTCTTAATTGAAAATATTTGATTAATTTAATGCAGGTACTTGTTCAATCTCAAGAAAAAGGTTAAGAACAAGGCGCATGTTGAGGCTTCGATATGTGAGGCCTATATTGTTAAAGAGATCTCAACATTTATCTCGTACTATTTCGAACCTCATCTGAGAACGAGAATCAATCGCGTTCCGTGGCATGATGATGGCGGTGAAGTGCCTTCCAGTGGGAACTTGTCAATATTCTCCAATCCTTAAAATGCGGTAAGAGGAAGATATTTGTCAGAAATAGAGTTCAAACAAGCACACAATTATGTTCTATTTAACTGTAATGAGTTGAGACCTTTTATTCAGTAAGTATATATATGTGTAATACTAATTAAACTTTGTCAATAATATATTGTTAATTATATATTGTAATATCATACACTCATTATCACATGCAAGCAACATCGACAACATTTGTTGTCCAATAACTCACAGCTGACCGAATCCCAGATCTTTCAATTACAAGATGAACAATTTGCCACGTGGTTCAGAACACATGTAAGCACTATCACAAACTCATTCTCACTTGCAAAATTATTGTATGCATGTCATTACGCGATTCTCGTTTACTGTTCATTGATGTACATTACATACAAGGTTTATCAAATGGGAAGAAGTGCTGCTAAGTCATTGTCTTCACTAAGCCTGGGTCCTGAAAGAAAAGTTAAGTTCTACAACGGGTATTTTGTCAATGAATATGTTTTCCATACTGAAGAATACGGGCATGGAAGAAAGACATACAACAACGGTGTCTGTGTCAAGGGATCGACCAGTAGTGAGTTTTAAGTTGACTACTATGGTAGATTAGAAGAGGTCGTCGAACTGCAATATCATAGCGAACAGAATAGAGTGTTTTTATTCAAATGCTATCGGTATGACACGACTGACAGAGGAATCAGAGTTAATCCGCATTATGGTCTGGTCGATATCAACTCAAAAGCTAGACTCTGCAACGTAAACGATGTCTTTGTTTTCGCAAAGCAATGTCAACAAGTTTATTACACATACACCCCTTCCTTAAGAAAGGATCGATCAAGAGTGGATTGGTTGTCCGTTTTAAAAACAAAACTCAGGGGTCGTGTCGAGCTTGTTCAGGATGAGAACTGATTGTGCATCAAAAGTATCATTAAGTCTCTTATTTTACATATGTATTTATTGTTTTTATTTGGGTTTTTTATAATAATTGATGTGCTTTTTAGTAATGAAGTTTCTTTTAATG
>Ga0307517_10008279_pt1 | contig 14945 bp, 10 predicted proteins | sample 23_EM_MG_FD_194515 | JGI IMG/M metagenome (GOLD analysis project Ga0307517, IMG submission 194515) | Populus trichocarpa ectomycorrhiza microbial communities from riparian zone in the Pacific Northwest, United States - 23_EM | ecosystem: Host-associated > Plants > Roots > Unclassified | place... | reverse complement strand
TCCAGCACCTCTGTTTATTAACATTATCCCTTCTCCCTTCGTTATCTCAACCTCCTCGTGCTCATCATGGCTTGTTTTGTAAATGTCCGGACTAGTTTATATATATCTTAATTAATTCTATAAGTTTTGAAGTTAATGATCATGTAAACCTCCAGTGACTCTGAAATGACTCGAACTCGTAATCATTAAGAAGCAAACTCAAAACCTTACCAGTTAAGCTACTCTTCAGGTTCCCTCTTGGTGTTTCTTGTTCCCTTCTTACAACCACATATTCTTCTTGTATATAATTATTTTTTTAAAATTATTTTTAATATATATTTAAATAATATAATTAAATTAAATTAAATTTTATGATTTGATATTTTATTATGTATGTAAAAATTATAATAAATGATTAATTAAATTCAAATTATACATAGAATTGAAATTAATTTCATATATAATTTGACTATAATACGTTAATGATACTACAAACATTTTTTTTTTGTAAGTAACCCTACAAAAACTCTGAAATAACTTTATTACATATAATTTTAACTGGTCTTGTCAACTCTAGCCACAAGGAGGGAGCACTGCTCCTAGCAGTTCCATGGAGATCTCAAAGCTCTCCCACAAGAATCTCAGGTACCTCTCAAACCCTTATTATAATTTGATTTTCCCTCTCCTCTCCCAACAGTCCCAGCCACAACTCTTTCCAAACCCATCATACCCATCTTCAACTTCTCTATGTTTCTGTAACTATCCTAGTTTATCCTTGTTTTCCTCAAATGGGTCACCTTCTGTCTCAAAATTCGTGGGTTTTACTGGATGTAATGGTAGGTACAATGGTCATAATAGTCAAAGTTTGAATCTTTATTTCTTCAAGTCAAGTATTCATGGTTATCTTCGAGGTTACAAGACATCATCCTTTGATGTTTATAAGGAAATGGGAACTGGTAGGGTCAGACCAAAGGCAATGCAAAAACAAGTAGCATATATTATTGATTTGATTAAGAGGGATGAGTATGATTTGGAGTACAAGTTGGGTTCTTTGAGTGTAAAGCTATCTATTGCTTCTGTGACTCTGGTTTTTCATGTCTTGAATAGTGAAAAGGTGTCTGCTTTGCGTTTCTTTCGTTGGATTAGACATTGGCAGCCTGAATTGAGATGTAATTCTGATATTTGTAGCTTGGTTATTGATAATTGTGGGCGTTTAGATGATTATGATGCTATGAGGAGTCTTTTGAATGAGTTTAACGAGAACCAGTTATGTCTAACCAAAAAGGCATTCGAGTTCTTACATGTTATGAATGTTACAAATGAGTCCTTGGTGGAATCCACACAGAGAGTGATTGTCTTGTTGCTTGAAGTTAGAGGGTCATGTTATGGTTGGGTTTCCTCATTGATCGAAATGTTCAGTGTTTTGGGATCCTTTGACATGGTTGAGTTTGTGATGAAGAAAACTGAGAGGAAGATTTCTTATTACTATATTTTTATCAGGGAAATGTGTCGGAGATGTGATTTTAAAGGGGTGAGAGATATTCAGGATGAGATGAGGAAAGAGGGCTTTGAACTGAATGCCCGAATTTACAATTATCTAATTAGCTGTTTGCTTAAGAACGGTGAATATGCTGATGCTTGCAAGGTATTGACGGAAATGCAGGACAAGGACTGCCCTCCTGATGCATTAACCTTTGAAATTTTTATATATTACTGTTGCAATAACGGCAAGACTGAAATTGCATGTCACTATTTTGATGAGATTGTGGCAAGGGGTCTTGAACCTCGGCTTTCAACACATGCTGCCTTTATCAAGGGTTTTTTCAACTCAGAGCAATATGAGGAGGCATATAAGTACGTGGTTGATTCAGATAAGAAGTACAAGTGCACAAGCTGCATGAATTACAGCTTGCTTGCGAGGCTTCATCAGAAAAGAGGAAATCTGGTGATTGCCCAAAATATTCTTTCTGAAATGATCAAGAAAGGTCTTAGACCATATTTTAAAGTGTATATGAAGGTTTTCAACTGCCTCAATAAATCCGGCAGGGAAACGCTAGCCACAGATTTGCAAGAGCAGTTTCATCAGCTTCATTCAAAGGCTTAGTAAGGTTACCGCAAGACTTTTTTTGGGCTTTCCAATCCTTTTGTTTTCCTTTTAAACCTTCATTTTCTTTAGCAAATTGATGTTGATAGCATATTAAATTAGGATGTAGGAGCATCTTCGGCTGAAACAGTAAGGATTTTACTCTCAGATTTGACGGTAAGAGTTTATAGAAGTTTTTACTTTCGAACTTCTCTCCAGTTTTTTCCTATTCCTTTTGCAATTATATATAACTTCGAGAAACAGGGAAAAAGAAAATTTGTCACTTGGATGCTTCATTTGCTCTTCCCCTCCAGCTCTAGTGACCAAAAGTAGAAGGAAACGTGAGAAAACAAATCATATAACAAAAACCAGTTTGGCCCTTAGCCATGAATTCTGATGGGAAACTTCTTTCAATTTTTTCCTTCAAAATATACTTGTTTGTTGATCAAACATTTCAGTGACTCATTGAATAACTGATTAGGTTATTTAAGTTTTTAGGCTCTTAAATAACTGCCACTGGATCATTGCCTTTTTTCCCCACCCTCATATTTTGTCTGCATTTCTTTCAAAGCGTCACAAATTTTTAATAGTCATTCCTATTGTTTGTTTCAGTCATTTTGGCCAGTCATTAATTCTTATGGCCGAGTAATATTTTTTACATGCACGCTGGTTCTCATTTCACTTATAGTTCTTTTTCATTGTATGCTGATGGAATTTTGGCTAGACCCAACCCTCTTCCCAACTGATTCATTGCTTCTGAAGTATCATGGAAACTGCTTTTATCCTCCATCAAATTTTATCTTTTAGCCGACCATACTTTTGAGATTAAGGGACTTTACTAAATTAGGATAATCACTCAGGTTATAAGCAATACTGAGGTTCATAATCACTTTCAAGGTTTATTTTCTGACACACCACTGTTTCAAATCAATGGTTGTTGTTGTTCTGAATCAATCCTTTGTTCCTATGTTATTAAGTTAAACGAATATCTTGTAGGGTGAACTAAATATGGCTGATTATTGTCATTCAGATGTTTTTTTTTTGTCATGCTAAGACTGCTCTCGTGCTGCTCCTAGTAGAACTGTAGAAATATGCAACAGGACTTTCTTTCTTAGTGATTTAATGTATTGCTGCTCCAAACCCAACCCATCACCTGCTAAGATGAATTGTTAACACGTATTGGCTGAGGTCAATCATCACCTGTTAAGATGAAGTGTTACCTCATATTGGCTGAGGTCAATCATACCTTTTGAGTTGTTTTAGTTTCAGCAATGGCCTGCCAAGAGTCTTTACTAGCCTCAGTACTGCTGGTTAGCGTTCTGTTAGACTGGAAGTACCAAAGTCAGAAAAGGAAAATAGAAAACAAGTATATGCTGTGAATGTGGGAGTCAATATGATTGTGTTTTTCTTTATCTGATGACATTGAGGTGATCACTGCTTCTGTAACTCTAATTATTGCTAGCTTGTTCTATACTTAAAGTTCCAGCAATTTTAATTTGCTCTTTAGCTCCATGTCTGTATTAACTTTTAGAACATGGCTATTTTCTTGCTTGCAGGATTATTTGTTTGTTTCCTTGTATTTGAAACTTTGGCCGAGGAAGAGCTGAAACAACTGGAGATCTAGGAGGATGAAAGATCTGCACCTGTAATTCTTGTCAATCACCACTCACAAGTTTCTCAAATGTGCCGACCAATTCATTTGCAATCTAAGGGAATATTCATGTTCCAGAGAGGAGCACTGAGAATGTGTAATGATTTTGATGTGGCTTAGAGGCAAAGAAGAATTCAAGCCTGGAGAAACATGAAGCGCACATGATTGCATAGAGGAGTGCAGTGGTAAAGTGCAGTTTGTTGGGATAAAAGATCGAAGCTTCTTCCAACATCACATCCTTGCTCGAGGCTTGCCCTCAGTTGGTTTTCTCTAGACGCAGAATGCATGTCATGGACAAGATGGATGAGCACTAGTGGATATGTATGCTTCAAGAAAGTGACAAATGAGGTGTGTTTGATGCATGTTGTGGCCATCCCTCCACCATCTCACGTCCTGGCGGATAGGGACTCGTTGAAGACACTTGTCTTTTCTATGCCTTAACAAACATAGAGATCTCTCCCACTACGGATTTTGCTATTCTATTGTGGAGCACATAAAATGAATGGCTTACTCAATGTGGAAGCCATCTCAGCACTGTGGTCATTCTGTAGCAATATTTCTTTTACGACGAGGAAAAGTTGGTCGCGGTCAGATTTCCATATTTAGGATATCGAAGGCAGATGTGTTTTCCCATCTCTTCTTATTTTTCCAGGAAGCCTTTGTGTACCCCAAGTATCATTTTTCGGACAGGACATGTGTAAGAAATTAGATTTCTATTTTATTTCATAATAGTTACAACTCTAATCTAACTTTCATCCCCTCTTTGATTTTCGTAGTAATTTAGTTGTAAAATAGTAAAAGCAATCGCTGTTGTTTCAAGTCACAGCTGAACCATTGAACATATAGGAATCCTCATTTTTTATGCAAAACAAGAGAAAATTGGAAGAGGCAGTTAGGTAAGTGGAAGAAGCACTCATTAATTACAACAATGACAACCACATCTATTTACAGATAAAAAATACGCATAGAAAACTTCTACCAACCGTTACTCCAACTTCTGCATTTTTGGGAGGCAGTAGTAGAAGAGAACGCAAGAGGCATTTGTGTAAAGAGCCGAGAACAATGAGTCGTAAATGGAAGCTCTCTTTGAAAGAGCTGAAGAAGTTGAGCTATGTAGCAGCGCCAATGGTCGCAGTCACAGTTCTGCAGTACCTTCAGTGATGATGGTTGGACATCTTGATGAGCTCTCACTATCTGGGATCTCTAGTGCCTCCTCTTTCACCAGTGTTACCGGCTTCAGTCTGCTTGTAACTACTTCTTTTCCTTTCTTAATTGGAAACTGCACCTGAGTACTAGTCTCAAATCTTTTGCAAATTTTTTCGATCAGTAAAGAACTTTTTCCGTGCAGAAGGGTTGATTTTAACTCAACTGATTTACTATTTGAGCTTTGGTCTGCCTGAACTTAGATGGATCAAGTTTAATATAGCAATTGTAATATTCTTCTATTGTTAAAAATAAATTTAAGATCTCACATGTTTTTATTAATATATATCATCTTCACTATATATTATAATATATTAATATTGGATTTTTTGATTCATGGTTATACATGGAATAAAATGAGATGAGCTTCCGAAGGTGTAAAGAGTTCTACTTGCATGCCTGCACCAGGCATAATTCTGCATCAAGGCTTTCCTCATTTGGGCAATGACAACTATACAGTTCAAACAAACTGAAAACAACCGGATTTGACAAGGTTTTCTTGTAGTTTTATATGTTTTGAATCAGTTGAGAAGTCAAAGCTGAACAAAATGTGATGTAATTCAGTTCAAATTATAATATAGGTTTCAGTGAGTTAGTACATTAAGGATAAACTTTTCAAGCTACACTTAACATGGTGCTATGACTGTCAAACAGTTCGGATTAGCTGGTGCATTGGAAACTCTATGCGGGCAAGCTTACGGAGCAGAGCAATATCAAACAGTTCGGACTTACACTTACTGTGCCATCATTTCCTTGATTTTGGTCTGTCTCCCTATATCCTTTCTATGGATGTTCACGGACAAGCTTCTTATCCTTATAGGCCAAGACCCTTCAATCTCCCATGTCGCTCGCAAATACTCTATTTGCCTCATTCCTAACTTGTTTTCATATGCTATACTTCAAGCGCTGATTCGCTACTTCCAAACTCAGAGTTTGATCCTTCCAATGCTGTTTAGTTCATTTGCCTCTCTGTGTTTCCATATACCTCTTTGTTGGGCTCTAGTGTTTAAAGCAGAAATGGGAATCATAGGAGCAGCATTAGCCATCAGTTTATCATATTGGTTGAATGTTATCTTGCTTGGGTTATACATGAAGTGCTCTTCCGAATGCGAAAAAACTCGTTCTGTGTTCTCGAAGGATGTCTTCTTTGGCATAAGGGAGTTCTTTCGCTTTGCTGTTCCTTCTGCAGTAATGACTTGGTAATTTCTCTCCCAAATCTTCCAACAAAAGACATGGTTTTTCCCTCATCCTGTTGTTATTTCCATGCCAATCGAGTCCCTAATATCATCTTTGGTATGCCAATTTCTTCAGTCTTGAATGGTGGTCTTATGAGGTACTTATTTTACTATCTGGGCTGTTACGAAATCCTAAAGAGGAGACCTCTGTGCTTTCTATATGGTATGGTTCCTACCAAAAAATTATTCAGTTATGCAAAAGGTTTTAAATGGTACATTTTTAATTTCTCCAAGTATTGCTTGCAGCTTCACAATCACCTATCCGCATTACTTCATTCCTTACGGGTTTGGGGCCACAGCAAGGTGTTGTAAAAAAATTGTTCAAACTCTATTGCATATAGATCATGTAACTCAGTTTTGTTTTCCTATTACTCGTCACTCTTCCTGAAGAAAAATGTTCAATCTTTTTGTAGCACCCGGGTTTCGAATGAATTAGGAGCTGGGAATTCTCAGGCAGCTAAGATGGCTGTCTGGGCCATAATGGTTATTGCAATCACCGAGGCGATTATTATAAGCACAGCTCTCTTCTTTTGTCGCCACATTATGGGATATGCATTCAGCAGCGAGAAGCAAATTGTAAATTATGTTGCAGATATGGTTCCTTTCATTTGTCTGTCAGTTATCATGGACTGCTTACAATCAGTACTTTCAGGCAAGCGTCGTAGCTTTTTCTCATTTATCGATTTATTAGGGCAAGAAATTTCTTTTATCATTCTAATCTAAACTTTACAATAGTCAGCAACAGCTTTCTTCAAATATAGAAGGAAAGAACATAAAGCTGCCTGCAATAGTCGATAATAGTCTTTCTTCCTTGATGTTGCTTCGAGATATGATCAGTGTTGCTTTTCTGCTCTGCATCAGGGGTTGCTAGAGGAAGCGGGTGGCAGAAGTTCGGAGCCTACGTGAATCTTGGGGCGTATTATCTGGTTGGGACACCGGTAGCAGCTGTGTTGGCTTTTGTTTTACACTTAAGGGCGAAGGGCCTTTTGATTGGATTGGCAACAGGATAATGTGTACAAGCTTCTCTGCTTGCTCTCAGGACAATTTTCACCAATTGGCAAGAGTATGGTTTTAATCCTAATAACGTTCTTCTTCAATTCGATTTATTGCTACGCTGAATTAGAATGTCCAGCATGTGAAAACTCATTGCTACAGTTCATAGTTCTGGACTTAACCAGAGAACTGTTATTCCTGTCTGAATTCCGTATCATTTCTTCTTTTCATTTGTCAAACATCTCTATGCATGGCAGCCAAAACCTGCTCTAACTTCTGGCTTGAACTTCACTTGGATCTTGCAGGCATCCAAATCCAGAGAGAGGATATTTGAGGGAAACTCACACAGTGGATTAGTCAATCGAGAAAAAAATCATCACCAAGTCATTCAACTAGATTTTGTTATTTACAAAGCTACTAAATTTTATTTGAGAGATCGCCAACACTTTTGAGCTATTATCTGTTCTTCATGATAGCTGCAAAATAAGAATTCATTCATGTGTAGAAGCACAATTTATATCGTGAAACTAATTCAACTTACATATATAAGCCTTTGAGAATGGAAAATTTCTTATTTACAGATCTGCTGTTTACTCGCCATGCAGTTATTCTACTTCCTGTATCAAGATTTCCTATCTAATAGCCTTCTGCCTAGCCATGTTGATTCAGTAAGCTGTGAACATCCTGTCATCTGCAGTTCAGCACATTCCCCCAAGACTTGCGATTCAGTAAGCTGTGAACATCACATGACCTCAACTCCCTCCACCTGTTGAACACTCAACGCCAAATTGGCATCCTCTGTCTGCGTGATGGCATCCTCTGTCTGCATGATGGCATTGTATTAGTCTAAGTCACAGAACAAAAACAATTTTCAGGAGATAATAATCCATGCATGCCTGCATCAACGTGTCTGTGGAGATTGTGAAGAAACAAATTTAACATTTATCAATGTTTAATCAAATCTAGAAAAATCTCCGACTCCAGGTAGTCAATTTAAGAACAGGAAATCACCGAAGTTTCGGATATAATAGACTAAGAAATAGAAAAGCAAAGTAGATGTTTCATACCTTGAATCCCTTGGATTGCACGTCAGTTCGACAGACTGGGATGTAGCAATCTGAAATTATCAAAATTTAACATGCATCAATATTTCCGTTCACAATTGATGAAAGAAGGGTAAGATCTCATTAGAAATTAATTGAAGTGATCACACGGACACGTTGTAGCAAAAAAAGGGGGGAAAACTGATCTCAAACATCCAAGTTCCAGGTGAAAAATTGAGAACTATAGGCAAATAAATGAGAAATGGGATAAAATCTGACCTTATTCATGGGCTTTAGATTAGAGGCCCTCTGAATACTAGTCCCCTTAGATAAGCCAGGTTTCGGTTCAAGTCCAGCAACGATTTCATCGATTCCCTGCAGATATCGGAAAATGTATGCGTCAAGTGGAAGTAAAACTTTCACTAAATGGACGAAACAAAACGATGGTCATTAGCTGAAACAGACAAAAATATCAGATACCAGACAAACTTGAAAACCAGATACATGACAATCCAGAAGTGTCAGAAGAAATTATCATGCGAACATGGATCATGCAGATTCAACAAGAAAATAACAATTGAAATTGATAGAAAACAGTATAATCGTAAAATGATGCTAGCTGGTAGCTTAGAGGATGAGCCAGTCTAGCAATAAGCAAGGGTTTAGAATCAAAATGACTAGACTATAAGCTATGCATAGTTTTAGACTATATTAGGCACACAACTAGGTTTACCTTTTTCTGCCTCCGTCCTTTGACAGAACTGATGGGTCCACACTTAAGTCCAGTGTTCTGATTTGATTCATTCCGGTCAGAAAGATTTTTTAACCTGATATTTGTTGGAAAAATTGAATTCAGTTTCTAATATCATATTAGCAGAAGCTGAGAAGCAATTGGCAATAGCCATCTGCCATTCGCTCGGAATTGGAAATGCTATAAAGTTTGAGGAAGGGAGGTGCAATTATGATGCATTACATGACTTTTGGTCTCTGGTTTTCAGATTCTCTACTCTTTGGAAGACTATGGTGGCCACTCAACCCCAAAGACCTCTGACCAAATCCATCACAGCTCCTGAAAAATTATCCAAGTTAAAAACCTGATTTAGGGGTGGGAATGGGAAGAGATATCTTAGGTAAAATCAAACCTGTTATCTACACTGATTTTTCTCAAACGACTAATGGTGGTGATCTCTTTTGAACTTCTCTGCATATATAAATGCAGATGAACAATCAGCGAAAATCATTAACAAGCAGACAAAACTGGGACACCAAAGTGAACACAGACCAGACGATCTACCTGAGCAGATCGAGTGAGAACTGATGATGTTGCTGGGAGCCTGTATGCCAAGCTTTTGGGAGTTGAACTTGTTTTAAGTGGATTGCCTCTTATATTAGAAGAAAGGGAGACCATCTTGTCCTTTGTTAATGAAGCACGAAGAACAGTTGTACTGGATTGCACTTCGCTAAGTTGTCTATGTGATCGAACCCGGTCAGATTTTACGTTGGTTGCAGTCTTAGAGGTAATTCTTTTGCCTGAAACAAGACTAGCATCTGCCTTGCTCTTAATTTCCCTACAAACAGATGGATTTGGCTTCTGAGATCGCTTAACCATGTCTTTGCTAATTCTGCGGTCCAACTTTGTTCTGTTTGCAGCAGAAGAGACAGTCCCCTGGTTGAGAACACATATTGATAATTAGAACATTGCCATTGGTAATTGGCAGTGCAAACACAAAGCCCTAGCACAAATTGCAGAGAACAAGTAACATAAGCTCAATGTGTCCGGAGACCATTTCAGTATCATGGCAGGCTATGTTGGTAGTGCAACAATCACAACTACTTGGAACGCAACATACTAAGCTTATTCAAGAAAATAAAAGCAAGGGGCTAATCAGACAGGCGAGGGCCGGGGGACTTTTATTTTGTCCACAATTGCATGTAGTCACTCTCAGCCTCACTCTTGGGTTGAAGGGCCCCCAATCCACCGTGATTGGGTAGCGAAATAGAGAAACGAGAGAAAATATAACCAACAGTATCTTCCAATCTCCAAATGATCAACAGATCTTCCATATACCAGGAACTAGCAACAGTGCATGTAGAAACAAAGCTCTTTTGGTATTTGCATACAAGATAGAGATACCTTCGGCCAACGTAGATCAAAAGCCCATCTCTCAAAAAGGAAATAAATGGGCATGATATGCAGATTTAAGAAGAAGATTATTAACACCTGCATGAATTATCAGTTCTGGAAGTGGTAAAGGAGAGTTGACATGAAATGAAACGTTAATTGTTTACCTTTGCCCTCATAGTAGATGCCTGCTTCTTCAGTTGGCTTCCACTATGCTTGACTTCATTGCTGACAGGGCTCTCTTTCTGGGTAGTTTTGGAACTACCTTTGACTGATGGACTACATGACGAGGAACCACCTTCCATAGAATGTTTTGTTATTCTGACAGATAAGCACAACCCCTTTTCATCTTCTTTGCTAGCCCTGCCACTGTTCCCATCGAAGTAACTTTCTTCTTCTGCTCCATCATTAATGCCTCTCGTAGATGGGTTAATAGTATCGGTGGCATGACTATCTAACACCTGAATTTTATAGCCATTGCTGTGCTTGTTTTCCTCTCTTGATCTGTGAACATCAACAACAGTTTCTTCCGGACTACAGTTGCTAGGATTAATTTCCTCTTTCGACGCTTCAACACCAACACCATTTGCTTCTTGTGCAGTAATCTCCTGCCCATTTTGAGTGGGGTCAGTTTGAGTAGTTTCTTGCTCTGCTTGCATACCTTTCATAGCTCTAATTTTTTTATAGTATTCCTCAAAATATGCCTTCTTCTGAGCAACTAATCCTGGTGCCTTGAATTTCTCCAACTCCTCCTGACATCTGTTGTGGGAGAAAACAGAATATTTTTCCCATGCAAGTGTGTCTGCAGTGTATCTTCCAAAAGTTATGGAACCGCAATCCATGATTTGGGAGACTGACGCATCCTGCTTTGGATTTTAAAGATAAATTATAGATTAAAAAAAAAAACATTGAACAGTGATGGTCAAATTAACAGAACAACTTCTAACTTTCAATATTATCTGCAGTTCTACATCTCAATCAGTAACTCAACTCTTCATTTTCAATAATTACAGCAATTCTGGTATGAAGTTTGCAAGTACACTAGTTGAATCAGCTTAAATTTATGGTTTCATTGGTAAATGCCCAGGGTCGTGATGCAGTAAGTTTCGTGCTCATTACCCTCTTGATTAAACTACTTGTCACTAAAAACAAATTCCTCAGGATTCAAATAGTATTCTGAAAATCAATTAAATAATCAACATAAAATTACACAAATTGCGCTGTGTTCCATGAAGAAAGTTAATCTTCTTTAACTTTTTTTTTTTGAAGTATTTTAGTTTTCTTTAAATCTTGCTTGAGAACATACACAATTTGTCTGCAAAGAGAATCGACAGAAAACAACATGGTGCTGCAAAAGTAAAGAAAACTGATCCTAACAGAGGCTTTTATTTAATTAATAATTAAGTTTAACATTAAAAGAACCCTAATGGGACATGAAAAACAACTGTTTGCAGATAGATAGAAACAAAGCAAAATGAAAAAAGGTAGGCAAAACATTGGAATATTATACCTGGGATTCTTCTCTATCTGGTGATAGTTCTAGGCATGACCGATTGTCTCCATAGGTTTGATGATGATGGTGATGAAGATGGTCTGTTTCAGTGGCCATTTCCACTCCCTCCCTCCTCCCTTTCTCTCTGGACTCAAGTGCCAATGTACAAATCTCCTCATACATGAAAAATAACTGCAAAAGTATATCAGAATTGGATTTAATACCGAAAAAAAACTAAACTGCCTTTAACTAAGATTAGAAAAACCCAGGTAACCTCGACTCATTACGCATCATAAGAATCCAAGAAATGTCCAAAATAGGAAGTAAATCTTGAAAAAAAAATCATGGCTTCTTGAATCCAATAATTATACAAAGAACATGTACGTATACCTGACTGTGTTGGCAACAAGACTTGATGTTGCTGGTTGCGACGATACCTATGATGATGTTCAGTCTGATCACTCTCCATCTCCACAACTGAGATTCTCTTCACTTATAAAGACAACAGCAACAACATTAATGAAAGAAACATCAGAAATCAAAATCCAATGTCCCCTCCCCTTTGTCTAAAACATAAACGAAGACCAGATAAGGCAATGCATTTAAGGCTCGAAACTCAGCACATGTTAATGATCACAACGAAGACTCAATGATCTATATATAACTAACGTTCTTGCTCAAGAAAAATAAATGGAGGAAAGATTAGCCAGAAAATAAGGAATCTCCGTGTGCATTTATTCATTTTATTAGCATCGGTTGGTACTATACCTTGCTTGTTACGGCTACAAGAGGGAACGTGGAGGGCCTCCCTGTTGTTTGTAGTCCTTTATTATTCGGTTACAACTGACACTTAAACTTGTTTCTGTTATTTCTATTGACTTCTTCTTCTATTTGTTCTTGCTGTGTTTTATAAAAAAACTAGCTAATTATAGGAAAAATAGGGATAAACATGTTTCCCTTGTAATTCATTTTTATCCCTTAGGTTTGAGATAATCAATTTGCTTTTTTATAAAGGCAAGATCTTCAGTAATCATTGCCATTGTTACAAGTTAGGTCCAAAGATGTTTAATTTATAAACATATATAGTAGGATCTAAATGTTATTTCGTTCATAATATATACAATGCAATAGTTTTATAAAAATTATTTTATATTTAAAAAAATCATCAAATTTAATGTTTTGTAGGGAGATTTTAACATATCAAAATCATTTGAAAAATAATTTCTTGAAGTAATTTAAAACATTATACAAATACACCCCTCAAGCATATTTGTTTATTTTCATGCATCAATTAAAATTCAATCATCTTCTCAAACAATATTAATTAGAAGTAAACTTATGGTGCATAAAAAAAATTCCCTTAAAATTTGAACTTGAACGTTAAGAAAAGAAATATACATAGCTTAATGAGCACCATCTCAATCCTTTATGTAATGTTTAGTATGATGAACAATATTGGACTGAAAAAATAATTATTTTTTCTTGAATTTGATGCTTTGAACTGGATTGAATAATATATATTTTTTTGTGTTTGATAGACATTGGACAGGATCTGGCCAATCCGAGGCTTGGACTAGTTTGAATTTAAGAAAAATAGAGAACGATGGATTCGACCTGACCCAGTCAAAAACCTAAATCAACTTGCCCCAATCAATTTGAGATAAAACATAGGTAAAAAATTCATCAATTTTTTATTTTATTTTATTTTACTTTTTATTTTAAATCAATATCCTACTTTTCTCTCATTTTAATTAATTTTGGTTTCAATTTCCCCTCAAATATTTATATATATTATTTCACATTTGATCAGTTCAACATTTTTTTATAGGATTAGCAATGCATGTGGAGAGGCAACACTGTTGATGGTAGACCTTAGAAGACGTTTCCTTACACTGTTTGTCGGTGGACTTAGGCAGCATGAAAAACTAAGATTGTGTTTTACATCCCAACAACTATCTCAAGAAATTTTTAATTTTTTTAATTTTTAAATTATTTTGATATACTAATATTAAAAATAAATTTCAAAATATTATTACAATATATTTTCAAGCGAAAAAGCACTTTGAACTACAACCACAATATCACTCTCTCAAACATGTTCCAAGATGATTTTTTTTATTAACGTGAGTATTCGGGTTAACTTGCGCGCACCTCGACTAATCCTATAGCTAGACCCTGAAGTTAACGACCATGTAAGCATCTAGTAGTCATAAGAGGACTCGAATTTGTGACTATTGTTCTAAGATGATTTTTTTTTAGTTTAACGTGGATGTCCGGGCCAGCTTGCGCGCACCTCGACTAATCCCACGGGCCCTGAAGTTAACGACCATGTAAACCTCCAGTGGCCATCATATGAGCAACTCCAGGGCTCGAACCTGAGACCACAGAGGGAGCAAACCTCTAGTGGCCATCATATGAGCAACTACAGAGCTCGAACCTGAGACTACAGAGGAAGCAAACCTCTTGGTCCCAAGCTCTTACCACTGGGCCACTACCTAGATGGTTGTTCTAAGATGATTTTTATTATTATGGATGGTGAAGTTTTTGTTGAAGTCAGTCCATTCCAAGACGATGAGACGAGAATCTTACATTTATCTAATCTTTTTCAAATTTATCAAACTCTTCTATCATTGTAGTAGGTTAGGAAGATGAGATTGATAAAAGAAAAAACGAAAAAGATGAGAGCAACTATAGGGTCCTCGTGAGATCCAAGCATGGGTCACCGATACTAAGCGTAGCAAGAAGGAATCTTTGATTGCGTATTAATTTGGTCATGCTAAAATGGAGAATTTCGCCCTCTACTTTTTTTTAGTGCAATCACTCGAATTATATATGTGATGTTTCAGAGACACTTTGCTTGTGTAGTTAGTTTTCAACACACAAGTGGGAATATTTTGGATTGATTGATGATGCTGCCATTTATCTGCAATTGTGGTTCTAGCATTTGCTCATATCTTATAAATGCTGAAATTGAAGCCATATATGGAAAAGCTACTCTACAACAAGAACACGAGTTGATTTGACATTTGAATTGTACTTTGAGTAACTCATAGACAATAGAGTTTTGTAGCCGTAACTACATTTAGGACACAATGTACTATGATATGGGTGGGGCAAAATCTTTTCGACATAAAAAAAAAAAAG
>Ga0307517_10008278_pt1 | contig 14945 bp, 7 predicted proteins | sample 23_EM_MG_FD_194515 | JGI IMG/M metagenome (GOLD analysis project Ga0307517, IMG submission 194515) | Populus trichocarpa ectomycorrhiza microbial communities from riparian zone in the Pacific Northwest, United States - 23_EM | ecosystem: Host-associated > Plants > Roots > Unclassified | place... | reverse complement strand
CTCCATTGGCGTCCCCCTCATGTCAATGGGGTAGTGTTCGCCGAGTTGGATTCCTATGACATCCGTGGAATGTCAGCTATGATTTACAGATCCGTACCTCACCACCGAATCCGCTACATACTTGGCCCTACAGGCGAAGGGCGTAGAAGGTCCTGTAGGTCTCCTATGCGAGAGTTGGATACCATGGATTATGTCTTCATCGACAGCGATGAAACCGTAAGAGCTTTGCTCCTTTCAAATCCCGTGCTCGATGACCCGCTGGATCTCATGGTGTACTGTTACAGTGATCGGGGTTCAGAGCGGCAAGACACTCTGGCGCTGAGGAGAGTCGACTATCTCAATCAAAATGACGTCCGAAACTGGGACCATGATCCGGCACAACGTATAGGCCAGATGCATTCCCGAGAATTATTCGACGACAGTCCTGCTGATCGGGAGGGTAGTCTTACGGACGCAGCGTGTGAGGATGATACATCTCATTTATCCGAGTCGTCCTCGGGCCTCGGAGACTCTGCGCATGGAAGTGAGATCCTCTTGACAATATTGCCACGTCCGCCTGTAGGACAGGCTAAATGGCTGGCGAATCGTATTCCCCTTCTTGCCAAATCGTTGAGCGAGCAGAATCGACAGCTACCATTATACATCCTCTATCGCACAGCTCAAGGCGAAGATGACCCCATGCACGGCATACAGTTCGATGAGGATTATCGCATGGAGGATACGCCCGAAAAACGCCGCTTGAATTACATTATCAAGGAGTATCGGAGATCCGGGGAGACGCGGAAACATCGTGCTGGTTTCGACGCTGAGAGAACAGAGGACCCTAAGTCTAAGACACTGCGTACGGGTGCTGGTCCGGAGAACATGCTAGGAGAACTGATGGATTCTATGGCGCTGCGACTATCGGCGATGTCTACCTAGATGAGTCGTGGCTTAGTTGTCTGGACTGTCATTTCAAAGGGTCATTGATTGTTTTTTTTTCTTTTTTCGCTTGATCATTATGTGTGTAGCTCAAAGCGATGTTTAGTCTCGTTCTTTCTAGATCGTGTTCCCATCCCGTATACGTGCAGAATGTGATGTTCCTGTAAACAGTCGCCTTTGTGCGCCAAGACTTGTGCCATTGACGATGAGGCTCTTATCGCGGCTCAAACCCTTGTGTGATGGTCAGGGGGGGGGATCATGCCCATTGACGACACACCACATCGTACCCCATAGGGCTATCACAGAACGAACCTCACACATACAAACGCCTAGCGAAATTCCGACAGTCCGACACGCCCCACAGCGCCGCACCTGTTGTTGTCTACGCGCAGTATAACAAGGCCACCTACCGCCCATCCTTCCCCTCTACACCATCCCTCTAGCGTTCACTTCCACACATCTTCTCCCCTCGTCCATATATCAAATGGCTCCATTGAGAAAAACGCATGCCTCGGGGGAAAGGTCAAAGTAAGGACTATCTCTTCATCAATTTAAGAGGGCAATACCTTAACGTTTCTGTTATTCCCAGACGCCAAATAATCCAGCCCCCGGGGGTTGAGGCCACCAGCGCAAAACGCCGAAAAAGCCATCCTCGTGCAGCTGCCATTGCCGGTAAGGGGTCAAGGACGTAAGAAATCTTGTCGGTTTAGTATGATTACACATTCCAGAACGTCCAGATATGATCTAACTTTTTAACTTCACTCGTCGTTCATTGACGTCCGGTGCAAGACGACCCTTTGAGCCAGCCGTGGAGGATTCGAGGTGAGGGTCAAACATACTATGGATATGTCAGAAATTTGCGACCTAACGACAGCCGGAATCAGGGGGCGCTATGGGGAGATATTCTACGCTAAAAGCTGGTGTGGGTTCTTGAATGCTCGTGAGCCTACAGCTGCAGACAAGGGATGGTCGGAACATGTCAAAGGATATATTACGGTGCTCGGGTGGAACCCTACGAGTCTGACTCGCACCGAACTGGACTCAGTACTCAGTTTCGCACGCTCCCTCACGCCTGTCAAGCGCCGAATTAAACTAATCAAAACAAACCACCGCCCCAAACACGTCGATGAAGTCGAACGTCAAATAAGAGTGTTGGTTAGGGACACAGCCAAGAAGCTGAAAGCGACGAACAATCGTCTCCATGCGGAACGGGCAGAGGATCCAATAGATGCAGAAGTCTGTGATACTTAGAGTAAGTGTTCGCCCCCATTTACATTATGAGATTCTACGACTAGTACTCACAGTTTTTCCAGTGGCCCAATACGATTGGGCCTCTCCGTACTGCCAAAGGCCGATCAGGATCCTCCTTATTCGACGAACAGGCGGAACGAAAGCTGGGCACCCCTTCTTGCACTACCCCTGGTATGACGAAGAGTCGAGCGCAGGCATTGCGTGGGGAGTCATAGCATCGCCGAACTTGCAATCCCTACTTGGCGTGCTCAAGGGACAATATGTGGAGGACCCGATCCAATATCCCAGATATCTCATTGGCGCAACTGGGCAAGGAGCCAGGGCTTTACGCTTGCGACCGTCGGACCCCCTCCCCCTCTCGGAGCTCATATTTTTATATACAGACGATGACATCTGGGTGTGGCTACTCGGTAACCCTGGCAAAGATCTTCTTGATCTCCTGCATCAGCAAAAATAATACCTTGCCTCCTGTGCGCCCGGTGCGTCTGACGCCCGGGACATCGGAATGCTAATCGCGAATCAGTACGTAACGTCGGATCGACGTCGCGTCCTGACTTTGCTTCACCTAGCATCATCCGTCGTGACGCCATCTGGACACGGACCCCTACGTCCTGTGCGTCCTGACTGCGTCTGGTGCTCGTCTATTACATCCTGACTCACCCTGATCTACGGCTCTTCCGTTCCTACTGCGTCGGGTTGTCCGCTATTGCGTTCTGACTGCGTCGGATCTATGACTCTCCCGCCCTGATACCGGTTCCTTCTCAGCGAACGTCAGGGCTTCACTCATCTCCAGATCTCGCGTCCTAAACGTTTTCACACTCTGCCGACCTCGTCCGGATCCCACCATCCGCATCTCTCCCTTCCTGACGCCTGCTCACTTCTTCCTGATCTTACCCCCTATATATGCATCATGCTAATCCGCTCGTGACTGTATCTGACGCCGCGCTTTCATCCAGACGCATCGTGTACTTAGTCTAATGCGATCCTGATCCTCCGCCTAGGCACTTCTCTTCTTTCAAACGCTGTCACGATGTGTTTTACTATCCTGATCGCCAAGATGCACCTGTTGAGCGTTGCTTCTATTAATTCTATTCTGAATTCCTTGAGTTGGCTAGACGCACTCATCTTAATACGACTATGCTCCTCGCACACTTTCCTATATGTGAGAACGCATCCCAAAACCACTACACTACACATGCTCAGCATTCTAACTACCCGCATCTATGCTCGCACTTCCCCCCTGCTCCATATCCCACGAATCAGTAGTCTCCTCCACAGTCTCTAGATCATCAAGGCTGAGCGCGAGCTGTCGCAATGTAGTCGGAGTTACAGTATTTTCCAAAGTTAGCCTCCCAGCCACCTCCTGTGAGCCGTTTGTAGTCTGTAGGTCCGAATGGAGGAAGTGGAGTAGCTGGGTTGCCGACACCTGGGTGAAATCGAAAGAGGTGACAGTTTCCTGTGAATCGTTTCGGTTATCCGGGGCTCCAGCCAGGGCTCCAATACGCAGGTTGCTGGGAGTTTGACTCTCAATCTGTGAAGTTGGACGTGTCTGAATGCGTGGAGTTGGGCGTGTCGGAATCCGCGGAGTTGCCCGTGGGGGGGCCGTCTAGACATCTGACTCTGCACCTCTGCCACCACTGCTTCCCAATCTTCAGTAAACCATTCACGGCGATCTGCCTGTATCCCATGCTCCTTCTCCATTTTCACTTTGATGGTCTCGCGAATGTTCTTCAGGATCATTGTCTGTACCCAGCCTGGGCACGTGGCCTACGTCTGGTGCTAGCGGGCAAAGAGGTCTTCCGAGCTCATCATGAGGTTCGCATCCTGGCCGCAACTAGGGAACACCAGGTTCAGGTTCAGGCTCACCTGCTACTGCGTCCGGCTTGAAGACGCATGTTTCAAGATAGATTCCGGTTTGCCATGCTCGCAGAGTATGGCAGAGTATAGCACAAGTTAAACATACCATGGTGCCATTGATGCAACCAAGAAAATAAGGTTCGGCAATCCCACGCATTTTCCTGCCCATGAAGTACTTTCCCCATATTGCCTCAGGGATCTGGGGTGCGAGGAATCGATTTGTTACTTGCTGGGTCAAGTCCATACGCATTAGTTGTGACCGGGCTATCACAAAGCGCACACTTACCTCATACCCTCTCGGGGAACATATGAATCTATCACTCTCGAGGAGGTAGTCCACCCTACGAGCAATCGCCGTCCGGTCTTGAGGGAGATCATAATATCTTCCAATGCGTTCCTTTACGTGGAACAGAAACTGGGATCTTACTGCAGAGTGTCTGGCGCGTATGTGTCACATTTAGTAAGCACCCACGACCAGTGCGTCAAGTTTGAGTATCAGCGTCCACTTACTATTTGAATGCTTGCCACCTATGGTTCAATATTTCCTGAATCGGATATGTCCTCAAGAGCCTTCAGCCAAACATGGTGGAGCTCTGACATCAATACAGTGGGTGCTGGGAGAGGATTCACAAACATGGTGTACCATAGAATAAGAGTCTTGGCCCGCAGTATTACAGCAGCCTCGGCCCCGGTGGCCGTATTTCACCATGTGTGAGAATCCGGCCAGATGTGATGCTCGTGTTGTTGATTATTGGGATGGCTGCCAGTGGGCGGACTAGAGCTTTCGGACTCTGGACGTAGTGGGACATGGGTGGCCAGCGGCGACGAATATCGTGGTACACTTGAAGATGTGAACGCCGGTGGAGAATACGCACCACCCTGAATTATAGGTTGTCGAGCAGCTTGGGTGCACCCGACTTGCGCCGCTCCTTGAGATACGGAGGTGGTCAAAACTCGCACAGTTGAAACCCAGGTATTTGCTTGTCGTCTGTCTGCAGTTTGTGATCAGTAACGAGACCCTGATCCAGTTTCGTCATCCGAGACATCATTGTCTTCTGTGTCTGGTTCTGTGTCTGATTCAGTTTCATCAGATCTGCGGGAGTTCTGGTACTCATCGCTGCTCTCATGGCTCAGATGAACTGTCGCTATGTGTTGTTGTGCATCTGGTTCCCCCTCCAGTTCACTATACACTGTGGTCTGTAAGGTCCTCCTTCTGGCGCGCTTCACGGGTCATGATGTGGGGTGTCTTGTGGTTTTTGGTGGGGAAGAACTGCGACCGGACGACTGTACCGTGGGAGCTGCTTGATTCGGCATGCAGTCTAATATGTACCGAGCAGTTGCTTCAAAAAATAAGAAGATTTGTCATCAAAATGACCGCAACCAAAATATCGTCCAAAAATGCGCTGGTTACATAATCAAAATATTGGCACAAGTTTGATATAAAGTATAGCAAGGGTATTTGTGATCACAGTGAAATATTCTGGAATGTTCCTATATGTATTGGGTAATAATGCCAAGAAGTTCGCTTGGCAAAGTACTTTTTCTCCTATACATATCTCTCTCCACTATCATTTCTTTCCACATTATTCTTTCCCCTCACATACTGCTTTTCCTACAACAACAACAATTTTAACACTCCTACAATACCGAATAATCTTCACATAAGATTATACCTCTGATGCCACAATGCGGAAGCTGTCGGCAGGCTCTGGAAGATGCCTAATTCGATCATGATCGCAGCGGAGGTTTACGCTGTACTTGTCGTACATGTTTGGTTAGTTGGTCTAATTATTCCATGCTTTGCCCATTTATAATTTATAGGATTCTAATAATATATGTTTTAGGAGAGGCAAAATACAGGAAGACAGAACAGAAGAAGAGAAGGGCGACTTCTACCTGCTGAACAGGAGGGAGCTGGAAGACAGCATAATCATGGTTTGCTCATCCTGACTGAATAGCAACCCAGAGTAGCTAATACTTGGGAAGGGGTACAGACTCTAGCACCAACTGGGCAAGCAGCAGTGGGAGGATGTGGGGTAGCGCCGAGTGCCCAGTTAGGAGGTATGAACTTTTAATCAACATAGGGCAACTATATGCTAATAGCAAACAGGAAATATGGATAGAAGGAGAGGATGTGGACAATGTAAGCAGGAGAAGGATATAAATGAGTTTGATGCAGATAGGAGAGGGAGATATCGATTATCCTGCAGAATGTGTCTGGTAAGTCTTACTATCTATAAGTTATAAAAAGGGATTAGAGGAAAACTAACCAATGAGAATAATGCAGGCAGCTGCACAAATCACAAGAAATGTGGCTACAGTAGCACATAATGTGAATAGGCAGCCAGTTCCACTAGCTACAATACCAGAGGTACAACAGGTACAGTCACGGGTGCCTTTGTCCTTTGTGAGGCAGAGAGCTAGGTGGACAGGCCATGATTTAGGCAGGTTGGACATAAGATGCACTGGGTGCAATGCTTAGCACTGGACTGCAGAGTCGTCAGCCTCGAGGAAACCACGAGGTGGAGAGGCAAGCTTTGAGTCCTGCTGCAAGCAAGGCAAAGTGCAGATTGAGCTAATGCGCCCACTCCCTGAGCCACTCAATGCGTTGATGAGTGGAGGTGATACTCAGGCACGAGCATTCCGGGAGGGGCTAAGGAGATGGAACTCAATCTTTGCCTTTACTAGCATCAAGTTCAACATAGACAATCGAATGAGTGAGCTTAGAGGAATATTCCAGCTCTTCCAAATTCACGGAGCGCTGTATCATAGGCAGGGACCTCTTGTACCTGCGGTAGGCATGGGAGATGCTTTGTATTCCCAAGTTTACCTCTATGATCCAGCTGATGCAGCCAGAGCCCGAGCTGCATGTGCCCCAGAGCTAGATGCCAATCTCATTCGCTCCTTGACCTTGATGCTGCAGCAGTCTAACCCCCTGATCAAACTGTATCTCACAGCTCAGGAATGGTTTGCGGAGATCAGAGCAGTAGAGGACAACTGCTGTATGATCCTCAATCCACAACTACGTCTGGTTGTGGAAAGAGGAGCTGATCTCAGACGTGAGAACCTAGCAAAGGCGGATGAAGTCTCCATGATTCTGCCAGAGGAATATGGAAGTGGGGGTTTCAGGGAGATTGTTCTGGCAAGAATGGTCGATGGGGAAGATCTGGGGAGAGATTTAACTCTCATCAACCCTAATCATGCCTTGTATCTACCCCTCCACTATGTTCTCATGTTTCCTTATGGAGAACATGGATGGCATTGGGGTAGAACATTGCAAGATTCCCAGAATAAGAGGCTGGCCCAGCGTGCTTTCTACAGGTTCCGTCTGCATACCAGAGTTGATGAGCCAACCACTCTCTTCCATGCTCAAAAGCTATTTCAGCAGTTTGTTGTAGAGGCATGGGCTCTGTGTGATCAAAACAAGCTTAGCTGGATTCGCACTCACCAGGCCAACATCAGAGCAGAGTTGTATAAAGGTCTCCCTGATGTTTTGGCAGCTGGTGATATGGACCTTGAGCAGGTAGGTAAGAGGGTGGTTCTACCGTCAAGTTATGTGGGAGGGGATAGGTTTATGCACAAGCGGTACCAAGACAGCATAGCAATTGTGCGCCACTTTGGCAAACCTTCACTGTTTATAAACTTTACCGCTAACCCCAAGTGGGATGAGATTGTTCGTGAGTTGCTGCCATATCAGACTGCCGCACACAGACCTGATCTTGTAGCACGTGTGTTCAATCTCAAGGTACGAGACCTTCTGGACCAGATACGCCACAAGAAAGTCTTTGGACCTTGGTTAGGCTGGGTCTGTACTATCGAGTACCAGAAGCGGGGCCTCCCACATCTACACCTCCTGGTGTTTCTGAAGACAGACCACCAATTCCTGACTGCTGCCAATATCGATCGCTTCATCAGTGCAGAAATCCCAACAGAGGAAGATGCGATTGGTAAGGAGTTGCGTGGGATTATTCAGAGCACAATGGTGCATTCTCACTGTGCAGGTGGTAATGGTGATACCCTGTGTATGCAGGGGTTGAATCCACTTACTGCCAAGACCTGCCGTAAGGGCTATCCTCGAAAGTTCCAACAGGAGACTCTTATTACAGATGATGGCTATCCTCTCTATCGTAGGAGGGATACAGGTCTGTCCTTTACGGTGCAAGTGAGGACCAGTGGAGGGAATGTTACGGCTGTCATTGACAATCAGAGGGTAGTTCCCTACAGCCCTTACTTCTCCCTCCGCTATAAGGCCCATATCAATGTCGAGGAGTGCGGGTCTGTCAAAGCAGTCAAGTACATTCATGAGTACATTTACAAGGGTGGGGATCGTGCAACTGCTATCCTGGACTCAGATCATGATGAGATAAAGCGTCATCTTCATGGTCGTTATATTGGTCCTACAGAAGCCGTGTGGCGCTTGTTTGAGTTCTCAACACATGATGAACTCCCTGATATCACGACACTCTCCCTTCATCTTCCAGGCCAGCAGGCTGTCTACTTCCCAGACCAGGAGAGTGCTGATAACCTTCAGGTGCGTCTTGATAGGTCAACCACTACCCTTCTGGCCTTTTTCAAGTACAACTCTGAGAATGTAGATGGAAGACAGTATTTGTACCATGAATTTCCAGAGCACTTTGTCTACGTACATAATGTGGGATGGAAGCAGAGGAAACAGCGATTCTCCATTGGTCGCATGTGGTCAGCAAGCCCCTTCATGGGTGAACGCTATTACCTGCGCTTACTCCTCACTGTTGTACGTGGTGCTAAGAGCTTTGAAGACCTGAGGACGGTAGATGGTATACAGTGTGAGACCTTCAAGGGTGCCTGCATTGCCTTGAGGCTACTTGAGGATGATGGTGAGTGGATTGCCATGTTCAGAGATGCACAAGAGTTCATGACAGGCAGCGCCTTCAGACACCTGTTTGCCCTTGCCCTGCAGCATACAACAATCACCAATCCACTTGCTATCTGGGAGGAGTTTAGAGAGAGTTTCTGTGATGATCTTGCCCACCGACTCGTGACAGGAAGGGTGATCGTACCTGTTGGTGGGGAGGGTATGGGGGTAGGCCTTGCTCATGACTATGGACTCTATCATATTCAAGACTTCCTCAAAGAATATGGTAAATCCTTGGTAGAGTTTGGCCTGCCACAACAGGTACTGGATTGGAGGCAGAGGGAGAACGGAGTAGTGTGAAATGCAAGGATGGGGGAGGAGTTGGAATATGATATGGTACAGGAGCAGGTGTTGTCTGACTCTATGCAACAGAAGTTGAATGAGGAACAGGTTGCCTGCTTTAATGCTATTGTTGCTGCGGTGGAGAGCAATGAGCAGGACCCACAGCAGCAAGAGCCCTCTGGTGCCTTCTTCCTACATGGCCCAGCAGGTACAGGGAAGACCTTCCTCTACAACTGTCTCTGCAGTCATTTCCGAGCCCAGGGAAAGATTGTGCTTTGTGTAGCATCCTCAGGGATTGCTGCTCAATTGCTACTTGGGGGCCGGACAGCACATTCAAGGTTCAAGATTCTCCTTTCAAATGACTCTAATGCTGTATGCAACATCACGCAAAACTCCTATCTTGGTGAGTTGATTCGCAAGACCTCCCTCATCATCTGGGATGAGGTTCCAATGCAGCATAAGGCGTGCTTCGAGGCGGTCAACAGAACTCGGAATGATGTCTGCAACAGTGGTAACCAGCAGTTGTTTGGTGGGATTCCTACAGTACTAGGTGGTGACTTTGCACAGATCTTGCAAGTCATTCGCCGCGGTACTAGACAGTCTACTGTGTTGGCCTCAATTCAACATTGCTCAGTCTGGCCTCATTTGCATATCTTGAAGCTCAAAACAAGTATGCGTATGATGGCCAGTCAGGTCAACCAGGTATATCTCACCTTTCTTCGTGATATGGTTACTCATCCCATGCAACATGGTAAGCTTCATCTGCCTGCTTATATTCGTCGGGTATCCACGGTTGATGAGCTCTGCCATCATCTGTATCCACAGTCATTATTGGAAGAGGCAGTAACAGTTCACAACTCTCTTGCAGGTAGAGCTATTTTGGCCTTTCGCAATGATACTGTCAATGACTTCAATGATGTACTGGTGGAAAGGATGCCTGGCGTGGAGCATAAGTTTGAAGCTATCAACCATGTCAATATACCTGAGGATGCTGCTGTTGCTGAGCCCTTTGCGATGGAATATTTGCAAAGTATTTCTCTAGCATCTATTCCACCCTCCTGCCTAAGACTTAAGATTGGTGCTCCACTAATTCTGATCCGCAATCTGAGTCCCAGGTAGGGCTTATGCAATGGTACCAGGATGAGGGTACTTGGAATCCGGCGCACCTGCCTACAGGTTGCCATTCTGGGTGGAATGTTTGATGGCATGATCCGTCTTTTACCACGGATCAAGCTTACCACCTCAGAGGAGGATCTACCTTTTATCCTCGAGCGTACTCAGTTTCCCGTTCGTCTATGCTTTGCTATGACTGTTAATAAATCTCAGGGGCAGTCTCTGGACCAGGTTGGTGTAGATTTGCGCACCCCGGCCTTCAGTCATGGGCAACTTTATGTGGCTCTCTCAAGAGTGACATCACTAAACGGCCTAACACTCCTACCCTCCGAGCAAACCCCTACCAAGACAGATAATGTTGTGTATTCTCAAGTTCTTCTATAAGCTTTGTTTTGTAAGTTTCTATCTTATATTCAATTTCTGACTTGTACTTAATGTTAACTACCACTTGTCAGTATGTTTATTAAATCAACATTCAAGTTGTCCCGCTTATATTCTCAACTCTACCTGTATTTCTTTGTTTGCATCAATATTACTTCTGAGTTTGATCTGTTCTGTGCTCTTTCTCCCTCTTCTCTTATACTTCATTTTGTTACTATTATTATACCACCATGATTATACCTGTATTTTCCATATTCAAAAGTAATTCTTAAAATTTGGTTTCTTTAAGCTTTTACTTGCTCCCTAATAGAGAATATATCAAATATCAGGGTATTTATAACAGTACTTATATGATATATATTTAAAACATGATTACGCGCTGGACCGCTCGGTCGAGGGGCTTCTAGTGTTCTTGTACTATGGGAGCTGCCTGATTCGGTCCGCTGTGTTCCTGATCCAGATCCTATCTGCCCGGGTATGGCGTCACGTCTACGCCGCTCCAGATTGCCTACTCGTGAAGTTGGCTGACTAAGTGATTTGCCTTGAGGTTGTCTAGACATAGTAGAATACCGGAGACTGATGAAGATTTTTCAGAGAGAATAGGGATTAGATTGCGTGAGTGTAATGTATCCCACGCGATGTGGATATTTGTAGTTTGTAGTTGTTGTGCAATGGAACACGTCAGGTCTTATATGCTACGTCTTTTGGGGGGGGCGGGGGTGTGAGATTCACATACTATCACTCAGTATTGAAAGAATCTATTCAACTGCAAAAAGGTGTTTTCTGGTTTTTCAACATTATGTTCGTACTCTCGACAAGCTCAGGTATGATGTTCGTCTACGCTCTGGTATGAAAAGGTTCGAGGTGTCAGTAAAGTAGGAGGCGTCGCTAATATCAGTAGTGCCTATGCAAAAACTAGACACAATGAGTATCCGTTAGCGACACTAGGTCTAGCAAGACACACGCCACGACCAATGCGCATTAGATATCTCAAACCTCATCTCCCGACGTCGAATCAACACCACTAAATCTCTAGAACTCAGTTTTCACATAGGGCATAACCCAGTCCTTTTGGCTAACGCCAGTCGAGTTATGGACAGACAATGCGAATTCAGCCCAAAACAGAAAAGGTTATTAGACATCAGCATAAGGGGACGTAAGGATGAGATAAGCTGAAGCAAGGGGCGTGCAATGGTATCATTACTATAGTAGCTAGGAATCATAAGATGAAAATAAATTACATAACACCGTGTCTCAAAGGAAATCGCACAACACGTGTAAGGCAGTAGTAGGGGAAAAAATGCAAAAAGAATTCATCCCGAAACCTAGAAATCTCATTTTCGACCAGAGCGACATCTGCCAGATTGGCGGATTTCGGGTACGGATCGGGAGTTTTCTGAGGGGTGCTCAGCACTCTCAACTGAAGATCAGCGTCCCGGGGGTGTCACGGATGCTGGTGGCTGGGTCGGGGCCACATTGGCAGTAGATAGCGGGAGATCAGTTGTGGCAGAGGGATGTTCTATTGTTCTCTCCAGAGTTGAGAGATGGCAGCCGGCAGCTGAAGCAGGGGGAGCTGAGACAGAGTATTCGTCGCGATTTATATGTGTGGCAGGTGGTGTGTTCTCCGCGCCATCATACCCTTGGAGGCTCTCCCCTACGAGGTCGGGATTCGCCAACAATCTGTTTGCTCAGGGGTTCCCCTGGGCAAATTGGCGGAGTTTACGGAGCATCTCAGACTCAGAAGGCCCAGACGGGTGAGAGGAGGGCACCCCCGACACCGGCGCTAATGGTTGAGAGCGCGCTGGCTCCTCCCTCTGCGATGGAATATTCCTCCGGAGTTTTGAGGGGCCCGGAACTCCCGGTGACTGGTCCTACATCAGCAATTAGCTATCCAATTTTGATCTAAGTCCCTGTTCAGTCTAGACACTTACACCGCCGTCGTCTACAACGATAACGCCAGCACCAGGGGGCGCCCTGGGCGCCCCCTCTGCCTCAGCCTCTAGCCATTTGTTCTTGTCAACCCACTCCTCCGCCTCCTCCATTGCCCATGCCGCATCTTCTGCACCACCTGACTCTTCCCAGATGGCGCGGTCGAAAAAAGGGTACCTCCCATTGGGAGGCTCGGGTGTCTCATCCAGGTCCTTGCCGTCTTCGGGTCGTGACTCGATAACCATGAGGTCCAGCGGAACCTGGCCACTGTTGGTGAGAAACCAGACTCGAATGTCGTCATCTCGGTTCTGGAATATAAGTTGGCGTAGGGGGAGAGGATCATCGGTGTCCTGACGTAGTCTGGCAGCACACTCGCCTGTCGCACCGATGAGATACTTGGGACATGGGATTTCATCTTCGACGTCTTGCTCTCTGACGACCAGTAGCATATGCGTGATGCTTGGTGTCGCGAGGGCCCCCCAGGCGATTCCGCGGTCCGAATCTCTTTCCCACCAGGGGTGGCCGAGGAAGGGATGCGGGGCCGCCGGTGCTCCAGATCGACGAACAATATGGATTCTGACCGCTCGCGGCGAAAATGGCGACTCCCAATCCGCAAGAACCACTAGCCGTAGATGTCAGGGCTGGCCTCACGGAATCATAACAGCTGTTACAAATCGTGACTAAGCAAGACAGATTTTACATGACTAATATTTATTAGTCATAAGGTATGTTGGTTTTCACACTATGACGTCACTTGACTCATAGTTCTCACATGACTACACACTTGCGAGTCATCATTATATTATGATTGGTAAATGTTTTTCATGACTCACGATTGTGACGTCATATGATGTAATGACTTTCCCATATGACTCACGTTATGAGTCATGGGTTTCCCGCATGTGACTCACTTGAGCACATCATCAGTTTTATGGGTTGTGATTGGTTAACGGTATGTTGCGCTGTGACTCATACGACTCATCTCATGGATTTCGCGCTATGACTCACTATGAGTCATAGAGGTTTATGTAAGCACGAGGTGATGAGTCACCAGGGTTAGGGTTGTGAGAAGATGCCTATATAAGGCGCTTGGTTTAGACCAAGAGATAGGACACGAACCATCTCTTCTCCACCTCCGGCGATTGAAATCTCAACACCACGGGAAATTATCGTCACTTTCCCCCACCCACCTCTCTTCCCCCATCATGGCTATTGTCTAGGGGTTGACGTTAAGCCATCTTCCCTCCTCTCGTGGGGCATGCATGCCTCCGCTCCTTGGGGTTCTCGTTCCTGTTCATCGTTGACACCCGCTCATGAAGTTCGGTTCTCCCCCTTACCCCGCACTTGCTTTGCACCTCGCTTAGCATTTTGCAAGGTCAGAAAGCTTCTCGCTTCATCAGCAAAAATAATACCCTGCGTTCTGTGCGTCCTGTGCGTCTGACGCACCTGACGCCGGAAAGCCAATCGCGAATCAGGACGCAACGGCGGATCGACGTTGCGTCCTGACTTTGCGTTACTTGGCGCCGTCCGTCCTAACGCAATATGGACACAGACCCCTACGTCCTGTGCGTCCTGACTGCGTCTGGTGCTGCGCTACTCTGTCCTCGCGACGCCTGATCTAAGGGTCTCCCGCCCTGACGCCGCCTGATCTAAGGGTCTCCCGCCCTGACGCCGCCTGATCTAAGGGTCTCCCGCCCTGACGCCGCCTGATCTAATACTCTCCCGCCCTCACGCCGGTTCCTTCTCACCGAACGTCAGGGCTTCGTGCATCTTCCCACCTGTCGTCCCGATCTTTTCTGCTCCTGCCTCCCTCGTCCGGATCACACGATCCTGCTCTCTCCATTCATGACGTCTCGCTACTTCTTCCTGATATTACCCCCTATACATGCCGCGTCCTGACCCAATCGTATCTCTATCAGACGTCGCCATGTGTTCTCGGATGCATGGTGAACTAAGTCTTATACTATTCTCTTATTCCTAATGCTCTCAATTCCTTGAGTTGGCTTGACGTCCTCATATTAACACTAAGCTCCTCCGAGTACCATTTCCCACATGTGACAGAAACCGCATCCCAATATTATTCATTACTGCTACTCTACATACACATGCTCAATGTCCTAAATGCACGCATCATTGCTCCCACAATGCTCCTGCTCTATATCCAACGGCTCGCTATGCACAGCAGCGTCCAATGGCGACTCTAGATCTCCAATGCTGAGCGCGAGTTGTCGCAAAGTAGTAGGAGTCACGGTATTGTCTAAAGTTAGCCCCACAGCCACCTCCTGTGAGCCGTCCGGGGTCTGTGGATCGGAATCGA
>Ga0307517_10008276_pt1 | contig 14947 bp, 23 predicted proteins | sample 23_EM_MG_FD_194515 | JGI IMG/M metagenome (GOLD analysis project Ga0307517, IMG submission 194515) | Populus trichocarpa ectomycorrhiza microbial communities from riparian zone in the Pacific Northwest, United States - 23_EM | ecosystem: Host-associated > Plants > Roots > Unclassified | place... | reverse complement strand
TTTCAAGAACTATTTAAACTCATGTGAGCCAAAATTTCGGCAGCTTTGATGATAATTACTTCTGAATTTTTCAGTTTTAACGTGTGAGAGTGATTCTTGCATTCTTCAGTTCTTGAACGAACTGAATTTGACTTATCGAAGATTAACTGGTTTTGTGGCGTCATTCTACTCAATCCAATAGTGTTTGGTGCCTTGGGGCAGGTTTTCATTGTGTCACACTCCTATCAGACCTATTTTGGCTTTCCGGGATCAGATCTCAATCTTGATTGTGGGTTGCGTGACCACGTGATCACGAGGTTCGCATCTTAACATGTCTAATAATATAAGATACCTTAAATTTATGGTAAATGTTCATCTTAAATGCAGGCCTATCACATAAATCAAAGGATTGATTGATGAGTTGAACTACTGAAATTGAGAAGACAAAGAGAGGGTTAAGCTTAGAAAAGATATGCTGGTTCAGCCCAAACTGGAACACCATTCGATTATTAGATCATAACTGTAGCTGTAGAACTTGGATTTAGGTCTGGTTTATATGTATGGAAAGCTAAGACATAGGCCTAAAACTTTCATGAAGAGTCCAAGATTTAAAAGTGCCATTTTCGAGTTCAAATGGTAGCAACAACGGAGAAGTCGGAATCTGTCTTACAGCCAGACACTTTTCAGTGTTCAGCCCATATCTCGAGTTCTAGAAATCTAAATACACCGATTCTTGTTTTGTTGGAAAACTGAGACAATTTCCCAAAACTTTCATGAAAACTATCTGTTCAAATTCCGATGTTAACAATGACGTTTTGTTCAGACAAGAAGATAAGGATTATCATCAAGTCAAGATGTGGCCACCCACTCAACAATTAGTCATCAAATCAATAGTTATGAATTTTGGCCTATAAAAGGAGGCATTTGCCATGCATCAAATCTTGGTTTTCAGATCAAGATCATGTTCTTGCTCTCTCTCTTTATAATTTTGTAATGCTTAAGTTCTGCTTTCATTAATCTCTTGTTTATGCCTTTCATTTCCTTTACTATACTTGTATAATCATGTTCTCCTCTTGTTTCTCTTCTTAATTATGTTTAGCTAAGTTTATAATGTCAAAGTGAAATGGTTTCACTAATGGTGTTAGGATAAGTATAATATAAACTCAATATGGACTTCAATGATTATATCCTTAACAACTTGCTATTAACATGTCTTATCATTTTTATCTTATTAATTCTTAATACCTTACTTGTTAAATGGTTAATCTATATTTGTGTTGTATAACTCTTGGTACAACAAATACTTGGCACTTTCATAGCCAACCGTATGGTATAACCTACACCTGTGCTATGAAAGGAACTTGATTTGTTGTTAACATAAGTTAGCATCATGAATTCCTGACAATATTTAAAAGTTTAGTGTTACTTAAATAAGATAATTAATATGATCATGTTAATAATTTATACTGAGCTATTAATGACAAATCATGTGTATGGTTTCCAGTTGAGTAATAAAAAGAGTTTATATTATACTTATTTGAAATACCATTAATGGATCCTCTAACCTTGACAATTGTTTTATATTTGTTTAAATCCTTATATCAATATCACATCAAAAAGCTCTCTTCAACTCCTTTTCTGTTATTATCTATTTTTTTTATTTGTAGCTTATATAGTTAACCTCCCTGTGGTTCGACCCCGATCTTACCGGATTATTTATTACTTCGACACTCCTGCACTTGGGATAAGACATAAATCTTTTGATCGTGTCACCTTTCTTGTCCTTGATTGTGATATTGAATTCTTGAAGTAATAAAATCCACCGCATCAATCTAGCCTTAGAATCTTTCTTAGAAAGAAGATATTTCAATGTTGCATGATCACTAAAAACAACAACAGTTGAGCCACCAAGATAAGATCTGAATTTCTCACATGCAAATACTACTGCAAGTAATTCCTTTTCAGTGGTTGTGTAATTCATTTAAGCACTATTTAAAGTTTTACTTGCATAATCAATCATATAAGATTTCTTATCTTTTCTTTGTCCCAAGACGGCACCCATGACATAATCACTAACGTCACACATTATTTCAAAAGGTCAATACCAATCAGGAGGTTGAATGACATGAGCAGAAGTAAGCAAGTTCTTGAGTTTAACAAAGGCTTCTTCACAATGTTCAGTCCATTCAAAAAACATTATCCTTTATTAGGAGGTTACACAATGGCTTTGATATTACACTAAAATCTTTGATGAAATTTCTGTAAAAACCAGCATGTCCTAAGAATGATCTAACATCTTTAACAGATTTTGGTGTTGACAAGTTGGCAATTAACTCAATTTTAGATTTGTCAACCTCAATTCATGTTGATGAAACAATGTGATAAAACTGAAAAGATGGTTTGTATAAATGGTTGGTCATTTGAGCTTACAAATGCACTTAGCACATTTATGAGATTGATGAATCATGTTTTGCGTGCATTTATTGGTAAGTTTGTGGTTGTGTACTTTGATGCCATCCTATTTTATAGTAATAGAGTGTGACAAAATGGAAACCTGCCCCAAGACACCAATACTATTGGAATGAGTAGAATGACGTCATGAAGCCATTTAACCTTCGATAAGTCAGATTCAGTTCGTTCAAGAACTAAAGAATGCAAGAATCACTCTCACACGTTAAAACTGAAAAATTTAGAAGTAATATTCATCAATGGCTGCTGAAATTTAGGTTACATGAGTTTAAATAATTCTTGAAAAATTAACCCTAATGGATCTACCCTTATGAGCTGAACTGACCTACATACAAAACTAACTCAAAAACCCTAAATTAAAAAGCCCATAACTTGATCCAAACAAGCCTTGGATCCTAGCTGAAAACAAAGAATTAATTAAACCCAAACAAGCATTGGGTTGTACCTAACAAAAATAAAGATAAAGACCATAAGTCCTAAGTCTTTTTCTGCCCAATGATCCTAGAAACCAATATGTCATTAAATACCATCATCTCTTTTTTTCTTGTGTAGCTAGGATGGATAAGGAATCTTGTAAGAAAAGGATGCTGAAACATTAATGAATCATTGTCACACTTGAAAACTATGTTGCAGCCCATTAAAGATCCTTGTAGAATTTATTAGATTCTCAAAACAAGCCTGCCGTATCCTTGTAGGAAAAGGATTCTTGCCAAATAGAAAGTCCACAAGTCAAAAGGGAGTAAATAACAAAATTCATATAGCTTGTTCTGACCTGTATCGCAAGTCTTTTCCCAGATCTGATTCACCTGAAAGATTACCCTAACATGGAAAAATACATCTAGAATCTTCTGATAGAATGTAAACTCGATCCAACGGTTGGATTTGGATTTATGCTCAATTGCGTAAAACTAGACAATAGGAAATTTTACACCAAAATCCAAATCTAACCTTGCTTGGATCATATTATTCCCTATCTTCTTCAAGATGATTCATCCTCGAATCACCAACAGGTTTAATGGACAATTCATTAGCCTCTTGTTCAAGCCTTTTGGAGTTATTTTCTTGCACGCACTTGCATCCAACAACATTGTATGGAAGTAGTAGCCGATATTAATTTCAAATAAGCACGCCTTGCCATCCATTTACGTATGTATTTTTGAATGATAACAACTACTGCGCTCTTTTATTTTTCATCCTTTTGGCGTTGTTCCTCATTTTCCATCGAAGCTTGAAGGTTAGAATAATCTTCTATACTTATCAACCTTAGCATCAAGTGGTTCGGCTTTAGTAGGGACAAAAGTCTTTGGTTGGGTAGCCTCATCTCTTCTCTGATTCAGCCTCTATGCTGATGAAGATGAAGCCAAATTGGTTTGAAAACATGTGCTGCCCCTTCTCTTTATTTGTCTTTCCACCTTTATCGCCATATGGATCATATCCTCCAACTCCATGTAATATTGTAATTCCACCACATTCGCAATCTCCCTATTCAGTCCATTAAGAAATCTAGCCATCATGACCTCCCTATCCTCAATTACATTGCCCCGAACCATTGTCATCTCCATTTCCATGTAATATTCATCTACTAAGTTAGAACCCTAATTTAGACTCTGTAATTTCATATACAAATCCCTATAATAATGGTTAGGCACAAATCGCCTCCCCATCAACACTTTCATCTCCTCCCACGTTGCTATTAGCCTTTCTCTATTCCTCCTCCTACTAATCACATTTTGATCCCACCAAATCAATGAATAATCTGTAAATTCAATGACTACCAATTTCACCTTCCTCGCCTCTGAATAACTACAACATTCAAAAATCAAATCCACATTTTTCTCCCACTGCAAATGGAATCATTTTTACCTTGGAAGTTAGGAATTTTAAGTTTAATGGAGTCCAAGTCCATGTCTACATCTTCATAATTCCCCATGCCACGAAAATTCACATTCCTCCTAGCTCTATTCGGTCTAGACCTGTTCCTTTGCCAACAGATTCAAAATCATAGTCATCTTCACCTCACATGTACGTTTTCATCAACAAACTCGTCAAAATCAGATCTGACATTCTGTATGTTTTCTTCATGATCTGACATTCGATTTGGTGGCCTATAGCTTGCAATTGGAAAGCGACGTCAGTGTTTTATGTCATTGATTTGTTGTTTTCAAACATTCTTTCAATCTGCAAAATTTGGTTAGTAGCACAAAATATATCCTCACCCCTCTCGTGTTTCACATAAAAATCAACAAATCAAAGTTAGTAGACTTCGCAGTGCAATCCAATTATAATTTTTAGACTCAAGAATGAATAAGTATACTGAAAACAAAGCAAAACGAAACTACAATTATGATTTCACGAGTTGCAATGCAAATTCATACAAATTGTGGACGACACAAAAATACGAAATAAAACAGAGCGAATATTAGTGAAAATAATTAATTGACTCCTTAGATAACCCAATTATGATATAAACAAAGATTTGGACAAAAACAAATAGTAAGGATCACATTTTGGAACTTGACACAATTCTGACATTTTACATAATTTTTACGCAAGAAAATTGAAACTCAGACCAAGCAATCTCCAAATGACCTCAAATTAAAAATTTAATATTCTGATACAAAACAAACACCAAATCTCAGTTTATAGGTAGTTCTCTTATGTATACATATATGCAAACCCCTTGTATGATCAGTTTGCGGTAGAATTGAACCTCGAATTAAAATCTCTAGCAAATGAAAAGCAAATAAGCCTAAATTTAGTATATAGTTTGATATCACCCCCAATAGATAGAATATGAAGTTTAAATTTATTTTAAGGTCGTTTGCTTATGGTTTACAAAGAGTTGTGTTTCTGCAACAAAATTGAATCATCTTTCAAATTTCATCTAATGTCTCTCTCTCTCTATTTTTTTTATATGTCACTGATATGATTAGAGACAGTAACAAGATGAAATATAATGATTTTTTTCTTAGATGCCGCAAACACAAGGAAGAAGAAGATGAACGACACAATGTCTGAAAAACTTCAAGGAACACTAAAAAAATGAAAATAACAGAAGGACATCACCTTGTTTTGGACTCTAGCTTTGATACCAACTGATGCGAACTTTGTGATTACATAGTCATGCAACCCACAATTAAGATTGAGATATGATCCTAGAAAACCAAAATGATATGCATCATGATTCTAACATGGAAGGGGCTGATTCTAATGCGTATGGGCATTTTGATGGTCCAATGATGAGAGCTCAAGCAAAACAACTACAAAGTGCCTTAACATGTCAGATTAGCACGACTGAAACTTCGATGAGTTTGAGGGCTTGCGAACTGAATGGAAATGGTTCAAATATGTTTGCCTGTCTACAAATAAGGCTTAGGTCATGATTTGGGAGTTTTGATGAGTTTGGGTTTGCTGTCAGCCCATGGACCAATTTTAGCCTGAATTTGTTCCTGTATAATGCATGGGCAATTAAATCCTATTCTATATGTTTTTCAAGTTCAGAATGTCATCTTTCCAGATTGTCTAACCATGCATGCATTGGTGTTTTTTTAAAAAAGTTATGGTTGTTTTAGTTTTGTGTGCCTGTTTGTGTCTTCTATAAGTAAAAAACATGTGATATTTATTATTTGTCTCGTTTTCTGAACAAAGTCATTTATTTGGGTCTCCATTTTTGGTATTTCCTAAACTTTGGGGATTGTTCCAAGTATATAATAATGTTTCAGACCATGTTTTGTGACTTTTGGCAATAATATTGATGCGAACCTCATGATCACGTGGTCACGCAGTCCAAAATAAAGATTAAGATCTGATCCCGGAAAGCTGAAATAGGTCTGATAGGAGTGTGACACAATGGAAACCTGCCCTAAGGCACCAACACTATTGGATTAAGTAGAATGACGCCACGAAGCAAGTTAATCTTCGATAAGTCAGATTCAGTTCCTTTAAGAACTAAAGAATGCAAGAATCACTCTCACACGTTAAAACTGAAAAATTCAGAAGTAATTATCATCCAAGCTGCCGAAATTTTGGCTGACATGAGTTTAAATAGTTCTTGAAAAATTAACCCTAATGGACCTCTTATGTGGACTTATATGAGGTCCACTCAAAACTGACCAAAAAACCCTAAACTAAAAGGCCCATAACCTGATCCAAACAAGCCTTGGATCCTAGCTCAAAACAAAGTTTTAATTAAGCCCAAACATGAAAGAAAATAATAAAAATAGCTAATTTGTCATTAAATACCACTGGCTTTTCTTTCCTTGTGTAGCTAGGATGAATAAGGAATCCTTATAAGAAAAGGATTTCGAAACATTAATGAATCCTTACCACACTTGGATATTATACTGCAGCTCATTGAAGATCCTAGTGGAACTAGGAAATTCCCAAAACCAGCAGCCACATCTTTGTAGGAAAAGAATCCTAACCAAATAGGAAGTCCACAAGTCAAATGGAAGCAAATAACAAAATTCGTACAGCCTATGTTGACCAGTATTGTGGTGCCTTCCAAAAGTCCGATTGACCTGAAATTTTAACCCATAGTAGGACAACATGTCCAGAGAGTCCACATAAAATTTTAGCCCGATCCAACGGTTGAATTGAGAATTATAACTGTTGCCGTAAACCTGGACTGTTGCGCTTTTTACGCCAAAATCCAAATCTGACCTTACTTGGGTCGTATCACAAGGCTGAACCATATCAAATATTAAACTTTTCAACTTCTCATTCAGAGAGTTTTCTTCCTTGTTCTTTCATTTTTAGAATTGGTTGAAGAACAAATCAAACTTAACACTCTTGCGGCGCATTTATCCTAATTGGAAGTTAGAGTTTATCCCTATGCCTAAATTGAATGATGACCGCTTATCTGAGCTGAGTAAAAAGACGATGGCTCCTAGGCTCTCCCTGAAACGCTAAAATCATTGCTTTCTTAAGAAAAAAATGAGTAAGAAAGTGAAAGAAGCCCCATGCCTACTCTTCTTTCCCTCATTTCCATTATAAATCACGTAATTTTCAACCTAAACACCATAAGAAAAATCATATTGCCAAACCTACCTTCCTTTATCTTCACATCAGATTGTGAGTTTGTTTGAGTTTACCTTCCTTTATCTTGGAATCAGAAACATCAAGGATTGTGGATCTTTTTTTTGCTAAGGTTTGATTTGAATTCTATTGATTTGTGGTTGTTCTTCTCTCATCTGAGTTTCACTTGCTGATTGTTGTGGTTGTTTGTGAACTGAGTTGAAAGACTTTGTTGCTTGGATTTGTCTGTGAATTGTGGGAATTGATATACTATGGCTGGTGAAAGAGATGAGATTCCAAGAGAAATCAGTTTGGAACAAGCGCAACTTAATGGGTTCAACGATCTCATGATGAGATTCAGGAAGAAATGATGGGAATTCATGATTAGATTGATGCACTCATGCAAATGATGCAAAGGAACAATTTGCAACCCTAACAAAGGCAAGCCTGTAGGATGCAACAAAATGCTGTTGTAGAGGCTGAATTGGAGTCAAATGGAGATGACGAGGTTGATGAAAGGGGTAGACCAAGAAGACAAAATAATCATCCTCCTAGTCGAATTAAACTTAAAGTTCCATCATTTAGAGGTAGTAGCTCACCTGAGGAGTTCTTGGAGTGGGTTCGGAAAGTTGAGAAGGTGTTCTATTGGTACGAGTATACTGATGAAAAGAAGTGTAAGGTGGTTGCGTTGGAGTTTACTGATTATACTTTGTTATGGTGGGAGAACTTTAAAATTCAGAGGAGAAGGGATGACGAAAAGGATATCACCATTTGGACGGCTATGAAAAGGGTGATTAAGAAGAGGTTTGTACTAGATTACTACAAACTAGAGTTATACATAAAACTTCAGACCTTACGACAAGGTTTTTTTAGTGTGGAGGAGCTACTAATGATACGTTGCAGCCATATATCTAGGTTTATTGCTAATGTTGATAGAACCCCAAGAACAAACCATAGCTAGGTTTATTGCTAATGTTGTTGAGTTGTAGCCATATATCTTCCTTGAGGATGTGATAAAACTTGCGACAAGGATAGAGAGACAACAGAAGAAAGGAAGTTTCCGAGCTGGCATAACAACACCGAATGCTTCAAAATCTATTTCCACATCTTTACGAACATGGAATGCTCCTAAAAAGGATGAGAAAGTGGGGTTTAGTAAGGAGAGTACAAGTTCAGACTTTACAAAGGGTAAAGAAAAGGTGATCGAACCTCAACATCCTAAGAGGTCGCGAGACATTAAGTGTTTCAAATGTTTGGGGCCATGCATATTGTTTTTGAATGTCCGAACAAGAGAGTTATGGTGGTGTATGGGAAAGATGGAGAGTTGGTCACTAGCAATGAGGCCGAATTTGAAGTTGAGGATGAGCGCGAAGAAGATTTTAAGCCAGCGGAAAGGGATTTGTCAGTGGTGCAGCAGGTTTTGAATGCACAAATTAACGTTAGTGAAGAACAACGTGAGAACATCTTTCATTCAAGGTGTCAGATTCGGGATAAGGTGTGTGGAATTATTATTAACAATGGAAGTTGCACTAATGTTGCGTCCACTACCTTGGTGGAGAAGTTGGGTTTAACTACTGTTTCAAATCCTAAACTGATAGTTTACGGTGGCTTAACGAGAATGGAGAGATTTGACAAAGCAGGTTCGTGTGCCTTTTCCATCAAAACCTATCATGATTAGGTTTTGTGTGACGTGGCTCTAATGTCAGCTAGCCATGTCTTATTGCAGTGTCCGTGGCAATTTGATAAAGAAACCTAAAATGGACGAAAGAATGCTTACTTGTTTATGTTGGATGGGAAGAAGGTGAATTTGTTGTCATTGAGTTCTCAACAAGTTAGAGAGGATCAGTTGTTAAGTAAACAAAAAGAGATGAAATTGGGTCAAGAAGGGAGGCATCGAGCAAGCATTAGCTTTGATTGGGGTTGTTTTCATGGCATAGGCAAAACCATTATTGCAAGTGAAGAATGTGGAATTGCCAACACATATTATGAAGTTGCTTTAGGAGTTTTCAGATGTGTTTTCAAAAGAGTTACCTAAAGGTTTACCACTTATTTGTGGGATTGAGCATCAAATTGACTTGGTGCCAGGAGCTTCACTTCCTAATCGACCAGCTTATGAGCATAATCCAGAGGAGGTAAAGGAGATTCAAAGGCAGGTTGGTGAGCTCTTAGAGAAGGGTTACGTGCGAGAGTCACTCAGTCCATGTTCCGTGCCTACCTGGATTGTGCCGAAGAAGGATGGAACTATGCAGATGTGTGTGGACAGCCGTGCAACCAATAAGATAACAATTAAGTATTGATTTTCTATACCAGACTTGATGATTTGCTTGATGAGTTGCATGGTGCTGTGTTGTTTTCTAAAATTGATTTGATGAGTGGTTATCATTAGATTAGGATGAAAGAGGGGGATGAGTGGAAAACAACATTTAAAACTAAACACAGGTTGTATGAATGGTTGGTAATTCAATCTGAGCTATCTAATGCACCTAGTATATTTACGCGACTTATGAATCATGTTTTGAGGAAGCATATTGGATTATTTGTTGTCGTGTATTTTGATGATATTTTGGTGTATATTAGAAAATTTAATATTCATGTGGAGCATCTTAGGGTTGTATTTGAAACTTTACGAGATGCTAAATTATATGGGAAACTAGAGAAGTGTCAATTCTATTAGGAAGGTGTTGTGTTTTTTGGTTATATCATTTCTAGTAGTGGTATTAAAGTTGACGAAGAAAAGATAAAAGCGATTAAAGATTGGCTGAAACCCTTTAGTATTGTTTCATTTTATCGGCGATTTGTGAAGAACTTTAGTTCTATAGTTCCTTGACTGAATGTTTGAAAAAGAGAAGTGAGTTTAGTGGAGCGAAAATGCATAGAAGTCTTTTGAGTTGATTAAAGAGAAGTTATGTACTGTGCCTGTTTTAGCACTTCCAAAATTTGCTAAGACATTTGAGATAAAGTGTGATACTTCCGGGGTTGGAATTGGGGTTGTGTAGCAAGAAAAGAGCCTTATTGCATACTTTAGTGAAATGTTTAATGGTGCACAATTGAACTACTCAACTTATGACAAGGAGTTCTATGTCTTAATTTGAGCTTTAGAGGTATGCCATCACTACTTCTTACCAAAGGAGTTTGTTGTGCATATTGACCATGAATCTTTGAAGTATATATTAAGGGTCAAAGCAAGCTGAAACAAAGACATGCTAAGTGGGTAGAGTTTATGGAGTCATTTTCAAAAGTCAACAAGTATAAGAAAGGGCAAGTTAATGTAGTTGCTGATGCTCTTTCTAGGAGGTATGCACTGATTTCTATGTTAAATGCAAGGTTGATGGGTTTTGAACAAGTGAAGGATCAATATGCTAATGATTCCTATTTTGCCAATATGATTGCTGAATGTGCTAAAAGAGCTTGTGATGGGGATAGGGGTTGGGTTGAATTGGAGGGGCCTACCAAACTAAAACATGAATTCGTCGAACCATTTGTCGACCTCAACGCAGACCTGTCTTTATGCTCTGATTTCTATGTTACTTGTTCAAGATAGGCAGAATGTGTATTCTTTCAGGTTTTTTACGGGAGTTGCTTGTGCGAGAGGCTCATAGTTGATGCGAACCTCGTGATCACGTGGTCACGCAACCCACACGCAAAGACACCAATTCTCGAAAAGCCAAGTAAATCAGGTTTGATAGGAGTGTGAAACAAAAATAACTTGTACCTAGGTACCAGTACTATTGGCAACGGAAACCCCCACCTAACAAATATTGATTCGCGAATGAGAAGTATAAGGATGACACCACGAAGTCAGTTGTTCTTCGATAAGTCATTTTCAGTTCTTTAGAGAACCAAGGAAGGGAGATTATCCCACCAACACACAACAAGTGCAGCAAAGAAGTTTATTGATTTGAAAATTATGTAACCTTACATGTTTGGTTATGCCTTTATTTATATTGACTCTAGACTTAAAGAAACCCTAATGGACCCCCCTAGGTAGACAAATAAGTAATAATAACCCAAAAACTAAGAAGAAAATAATAAAAATCCAAAAATTACCATCCTAAATATGCTAGAATCAGATTTTTCACCCTTAAGAAGTCCTACATAAACTAGGAAAAATCTGATTTGAAAAATTTGTGTTGCAGCCCCCTTTCCTTTGATGTCCTTGATTAGCTTGGATTTCCTTGTTTAACTTGGACAAATAAGAAAACAAATTTCCTCTGTTGCTGATTTAATTACTTTCCTTTCTATATTAGGAAAAGCATTAAATAGTCCTCCCCTCTTTAGGAATAAGATATGGCCAACATCCTAACTTAATTAGGAGAATAAATTACTGACTTTTTATCCTTGTAGCATTAGGAAAAAAAAAAGCCTAACAAGGCTGGTATTGGGCCGAACATATCAACCCCTTGTTCCACACGAATTGGGCTCTTCTTGGACCTGAACTAGATGAATTAAAGGCTATCCATCATGCTCCTTAAATGTCCCAAGCCCCTCTAGATCCATCTTGCTCCATAAGTTCTGAACAAACCCATTCAATGCTTCTTTAAGCTTCTTTGCCCTAGCTCTTGTGATTGGCCCAATTGGCACCTCCAATGGGTCGTTGGCATGATTATGCTTGGTGTTGGGCTAATCCGCATCATCCCCTCTCTCTTCAAAAGGATTCGACCTCGAATCATCGCCTACATCAAACAGAGTAAGATCAGAAACATTAAAGGTAGCACTAACACATACTCACCTGGCAAATCAACTTTATAAGCATTGTCATTGATCCTCTCAAGTATCTGAAATGGCCCATCTCCTCGTGGTTGTAGCTTTGATTTCCTATGGGCCGAAAATCTCTCCTTGCGCATATGCACCCAAACCCAATCGCCGGGCTTAAAGACAACATGTTTGCGCCCCTTATTGGCTTTGGTCGCATACACACGATTCCTCTCTTCAATCTGTTGCCGCACACTCTCATGGAGTGTATTCACCACCTGTGCTTTACGATTACCATCCAAACTAACCCTTTCATCAACAGGCAAAGGAATCAAATCCATTGGAGTTAAAGGGTTAAATTCAGTAGTAGAGTGCACACTACGATTATATGCAAACTCTATAAATGGCAAACAATCTTCCCAATTCTTTAAGTTCTTTTGAATGACAGCACGCAGAAGTTGTGTTAAGGTCCTATTAACTACTTCGGTTTGTCCATCTGTTTGGGGGTGACAAGTAGTTGAAAACAACAGTTTAGTACCCAATTTTCCCCATAACACCTTCTAAAAATAGCTAAGGAACTTAACATCTCTATCAGAAACAATGTTCTTAGGGACCCCGTGAAGACATACTATCTCCCTAAAGAACAAATCAGCAATGTTAGTGGCATCATCGGCTTTATGACATGGAATAAAGTGTGCCATCTTTGAAAACCTATCAACAACTACAAAAATTGAATCCCTACCCCGTTTTGACCTAGGTAAACCTAAGATGAAATCCATCGAAATGTCTACCCATGGTTCCTTAGGTACAGGCAAAGGGGTATACAAGCCATGTGGTTGAGTCCTAGACTTTGCTTTCTTACAAGTTATGCATTTATCACATATACGTTGCACATCTTTTTTTCATTTTAGGCCAATAAAAATGCTCATGCAACATATCCAAAGTCTTAACAACACCAAAATGCCCCATCAACCCGCCCCCATGTGCTTCACGTACAAGCAATTCACGCATAGAACTTAATGGAACACACAATCGACTCTCTTTAAACAAATATCCATCAAGTCTATAAAACTTTCCAAAAGCTGAAGTTTCGCAAGTATTGTAAACATTAGCAAAATCACTATCATCCTTGTACAATTCTTTTATGTGTTCAAATTCTAGAAATCTAGCATCCAAAGTAGATAAAAGAACATACCTGCGCGAAAGTGCATCAGCCACAATGTTTTCTTTGCCTTGCTTATACTTGATTACATACGGAAAGGTTTCAATAAATTCCACCCATTTGGCATGTCTCCTCCTCAACTTACCTTGCCCTTTCAAGTGCTTCATGATCAGAATGTATCACAAACTCCTTGGGCCACATGTAATGCTGCCACGTCTCTAGAGTTCTTACCAAGGCATAGAGCTCCTTGTCATATGTAGGGTAATTCAAAGCTGCCCCATTAAGTTTTTCGCTGAAATACGCAATGGGCCTCTTATCCTGCATTAACACAGCTCCTATACCAATACCTGACGCATCACATTCAACTTCAAAAGCTCTCGTAAAGTCTGGCAAAGCTAAAACAGGCGCCGAACAAACTTTATCTTACAACAAATTAAAAGCCTTATCCTGTTCATCATTCCATTTGAATCCAAAAGACTTTTTCATAATTTCAGTTAAAGGTGCAACAATAGTACTAAAATCCTTCACAAACCTTCTATAAAAACTAGCAAATCCATGAAAACTCCTTACCTCACTTACCGATTTTGGTGTAGGTCAATCCCGGATGGCCTTAACTTTCTCCTTGTCCATCTCGATACCCTGCGCAGTTACGATATAGCCAAGAAACACAATTTTTTCCATACAAAAGGTGCACTTCTTAAGATTAGCATATAATTGCTCACTACGCAACACACTAAGTACATTACGCAAATGATCAAGATGCTCATTTAAGTTCTTGCTATAGATCAAAATGTCATCAAAATACACAACAACAAACGTACCTATAAACGCACGCAATACATGATTCATTAAACGCATAAACGTGCTAGGCACATTTGTAAGTCCAAACGGCATGACTAACCATTCATACAAACCATGTTTAGTCTTAAATGCACTTTTTCCACTCATCACCCTCTTTCATCCTAATCTGATGGTACCCACTTTTTAGGTCAATCTTAGAGAAAATACATGATCCATGTAACTCATCTAGCATGTCAAGCCTAGGAATAGGATGTCGATACTTTACCGTTATGTTATTGACGGCACGACAATCAACACACATCCTCCATGTTCCATCCTTTTAGGCACAAGTAACACTGGTACAGCACAAGGACACATACTCTCACGAATGTACCCCTTCATCATCAACTCATCTACTTGCCTTTGAAGCTCCTTTGTCTCCTCGGGGTTGCTTCTATAGGCTGGACGGTTAGGAATCGAAGCTCCGAGCATAAGGTCAATTTGATGTTCAATCCCCCTTAATGGTGGTAATCCATTAGGGATGTCTTCAGGGAATACATCATCAAACTCCTTCATCAAAGAAACAACCACACTAGGAATAGTAGAATCAAGATCGTTAGTGTTAAAATAAGCCTCCTTATACACAAGTAAGATCATTGGCTTATTAGTGAAAAATGCAGATCTGATTTGAGATCCTTTTGCATAAAAATTAGGATGTTTCTTTAATTTTTCCACACTACAATCATCACACGAGCTTACTTTCTTCACTCCTCGGTTTTTACCTCCACTCTCAACTGGTTTAATTAATGATTTAGGTTTAGCCGAATCTGATGGTTTTCTCTCACCATT
>Ga0307517_10008275_pt1 | contig 14950 bp, 17 predicted proteins | sample 23_EM_MG_FD_194515 | JGI IMG/M metagenome (GOLD analysis project Ga0307517, IMG submission 194515) | Populus trichocarpa ectomycorrhiza microbial communities from riparian zone in the Pacific Northwest, United States - 23_EM | ecosystem: Host-associated > Plants > Roots > Unclassified | place... | reverse complement strand
ACCATCACCATTCCACCTTTAAACCCAGCCACTCGTTTGACTTCCAGGCCAGCTGCAGTGAAGGTCTTTATTCCCCTTAAAACTCTCTTCAAGTATCCAACCGACGCAACAGTAGACGCACCTCTGGAGGGGATGAACAAGTTCTGGAGAGGAGGTATTCAGAACTTAGACAAAGAGATGGAAGCTTATGAATTATTGGCAGCAGGCGAGGAGAGTACGGACGAAATCCCAGAGACTCCGACGATACCAGTTTTCATGTAAACTAAAATCTACAATACTATATTATGTCTCTCTTACTACTGCTTGCTCCAAATGCAGAAATGTCCCACGGTCCTTGACCCATCATGACCCAAGTCAATCAAAGTCAGGTTGTGCGACGGCGGGTTAGGGTCTGACCCTGTCAGACCCGGGTCATGACAACACTGGCTTTACTAGGCTCATTACTCCCTCCATCTCCGCTACACTTTCTTTCTCGAAACTCGGAATCGCATTGGAGAGATCTCCGAAGTCAGTTTACAAATACCGGAACTTTCCATGAATGGCTCTGTGCTACGCTGCCACTGGTGGACTACCGTCCATCAGACCAGGCACTCAGACTCCTGTGCCAGTACAGCGATCTCCGCGAGGCTGGTGACAAGGTCGCGCATTACGCCGACAAAGAAGTACTTGCTCTGGCCATATCTCGATACGACGGCCTTGTCAAGGATTTTAAGTCAGTTGAGGGCATTTTCGTCAATGAATGTCCGACGACTCAGTTTTCAGTGACCACATGACACATCCTCACGCATCTGGGCTTCCCCCACCCATTGTTGGTTCTCGTGATATCTAGGGCCAGGCCCTGTTGGCCTGAGGGTCGACCTGGCCAAACGTCGGAAACGACTGGAAACGACAGATGATGTGACCTCGATTTACCATCAATTTACGGGACTGGTACTGCCAGAAGAGAGCTGCCTCGGTTGGGTGAAGTAAATCTTGCAGGATGCCATTCACCACAGACAAGTCGTTGTCTACGTAAGTCGTGACAATGTTAGCTTAATTTTTGTAGAAGCGAAATATCGACTTGATATCGACCGGAATATTTTCTCGACCAAACGCAACGAAACTTTATCAGGATAGATCATTTTGACGAACTGGAGGCCATCAGGACCTTCGTAGATTCGTGATCACAACTTACGCTGTTGGAAGAAATGTCGGGGACTGTACCAGCTCGAAGAGAGGTGCCATCCGAGAAAGAACTTGAATCAGCCACTTCACCACTTCAAAATATCAAAGTAAAATTTGCTGATGACCGTATTTATCAATCTGTATGCAACACTTCCCGAATAAATGTATGAGCATACAGTCTAAGGTTAACCCAAAATCTTCCCCGGCCAACGAAAAAATAAGTTCGTAACTTCTGGAAGGACCCCTTTGAACAACATCGCGGACACTAAGTCATCTGAAATGAGTTCCGGTGCAGCTTCAAGTTTATTTAAGTTTGTCAACTAGGTCAAAAGGAGTCATGAGATGACTTGGCTGTTCTCCTGATGGCAGTTTCCGGCCGAGGTTCAGTTCACCATGAGCTTGGGACTCCACCTTAATGTAGAAAATGGGAAACCACGAGGGAAGAGTACAATTGAATCAAGTCAATCCCTCCCTTGGCCCAAGTAGCACTGGTGGCAGGAGGTGGGATCGTATCCGCGTGCGTTTCTTCAGTAGGCATTTACAAGGAGCCACACAACAGTAATTCACAATCCCTCGATAGAACTAATTAAGATTCGACAACAAAATCTACAAAAGCACGGCTTGTTTTCTGGAAGATCAGTCAGCCGATTGCATTCGCACTCTCAAACAATTTGGGACTCATGGGCCGTGAGGTCCCTCTGCCACGCCTCGAAAACCCCCCTTTGCTCATCCAGGAAGGCCACAATATACCCAGCTTTGAGCTGCATCCCAGGAGTCGCTTTGCCTCTGGCCTCGTTGAATTTCGTGATAATGTTGCACCACTCTGACCGGGCTTCGTAATTGACGAATTCTATGCGGTCGGCTGCAATGCAGTGCACCAACCGCAGCGAGGCGTGCGTAATGTGGGCTATCATCCACGCCTGCACTATGAATGCTTTTACTGTGATGCACAGTCAAACCAATGGGTTGCTCAGAGTACGAGAAAATCTCCTACATTTTCGATGATAGTCGACCTTCTTCGCGAATAGATCTTTCTTCTTCTTGTTCTGGTATCTTGCCCAATTAAAATACACAGCACCTCCGAGCAATACCGGGGCCAGCTGGGGACAAAACATCGTTTGCACCAGCGGTGTTTCTCCTAGGACCAGCCAACCCACAGCCTCCGCCAAACCCCATTGTGATATGGGTAGTGCCGTAGTTGTGGTCATAACTGAGAATGCTGAAGTAATGATGGTGGCTAGACTTATCACCTCATTGCGAATCATGGACTTGTGTGCCTCCTTATGTAGTTCGACATATGCGAGGAACAGTTCCCTATTCGCAGTATGGGTCCCTGCGGCAGCTGCCATTGCGCCATAAAGGTGTCCACACAGGTCCGCATAGAGATCTTCATTGATGCGACTCGGATTGTCACTCTGGGAGACTACAAGTCGAGTGTCAGGATTTCGACCTCTTGTGGTAAAATGAATTCTACCTGTAAGTCCTCTGATTGCATGCATCACTTTCTCCATCTCCTGTTTGAATCCCTTGTGCGATGCATCCCACATCTTCTGCTGCTGCTTTGGATTCGCAAGCTCAACCCGTGTCTAATGACGTTGTTTGGACAAGGATTGCACATACAAAAAAAAAGTCAACTAACGGAATAGTTCACCAGGATGGAGGTAGCGATGGCGATGCAATCAGAAATGGAAACCGACGTAATCTGTTCCAAAGAGGAATCCTTTTTAGTGAGGCCACCGAGGAAGACGGCACCGGTAAATGTCGCAAAACTTGAGGCTAGTGCCCTTACTCAATCTCATTAGCAAAACCAGCCACGAGATTCACGACAGCTCACCAATCTGGAAGGTATTCATCGTTGGAGCCTTCTTCAATCCTCCTCAAAAATTCTTCCCTTTCACTCAATATCTGCCGATACAGCGAGTCGTTCCACATCCTCTGGAAGGTTTCAGATATGGCTGATAACCCAAGGATGGACCTCGAGCTCAATGTTCGTGCAATTGAAAATGCATCGGGCTCGAAAATCCTTTCGCAAAAATCTGAAAGTACATCGTCGAGAGTGAAGTGTTGTGCCCAACTCGGGGACAGCTGGAATCTAATCTATAATATGCGAGAGTGATGAGAAGATCTGAAAAGCAACTCGAATGATTGATTTTACCAACACAACCTGGCGTCCATCATGTTCGGAAAGCTTACACTCGCTAAACGCTAGAGGAGGAGGCCGAATGGTTGGGCGACCTGGAACCATGTTGTAGAGGTCCTCCAAAAAGTCATCCACCCTGCGCTCGAAACGGCGTGACTCTGGATCCCCGCAATGAGAAACGACTCGAAGATGATAGTCGTTATCACTCTTTCTGACCGTGACCATGTTGGAGCGTTGTAATGAAGGGGGGGTTGGATGTAAGGTTTATAAATGGCGTGCTGCATTTGTGTGATTCGACAGCCAATAGATGAAAGCAAGGACTCCCGTCGGAAAAATCCGAGATGTGCCCAACGCTCCTCATGGGGTCCTCGTGTCAACTTAAGAAGTTGACGAGGTGTGCAGAGCCCTTTAGGATCATTCAATTTTGATGTTGGGCGCTGCGGTGAAGTCCAACTTTCCAAGTCCTAGGGCCTAATTGCCTAGATCGGGCCACTTCCAACGCATGGCGTTAGTGTTCTGCCAGCTATTCAGAGAGGCTCCCGTGACCTACACGCAAGAAACTCAACCACGACAAAGAACATTTGTTCTGGAAGCCACGAGTAAAGCAGCTGTGAATCACATAGAGCTACCAAGATGTGTTCGAGAGTCTCCCCAACCCAAAACAGCAACTCTTCGGTAACCGTAGGTTGGTTCCAATCACTCTCCGAGAAGAAATGTTGACCACGATTATTGTTTAGCCAATCCACAAGATTATGGCGTGACCAATGATGAAGATACTCATAGTCGGCGAATATCAAAGGGAATTCGTGTTTGGATATTCTTGTGAGTATCCCGCTTCGACAAGTCCTGAGTCAGTGTTGAATTTAGGCCTAGCGCTGCTGGATTACGCCTCGTGGTCCGAAGCAGCCCAATTCGCCCATTACGATTGGATGGCTTTCGCATACTTCCCAATCGCGCTGGTACACAAAGTTTTAAAAAGTCGGTTTCAAGCATAACTCGCGCTCGAGAGGCTTTCGAACGGATCCTCGATTCTGTGCAAGAAGAAGAGAGACGACTATGTGTTCCCTAGATGGGGGAATTCATTCTGAGTTGCCTTGGATTGACTGAGGACTTACTTTTACCACTCAATCTACCCGGCATGCCGTTTCACACCGAAGATTGGTAGCCATAGGAGAGGAGGCTCTGTCAGTGTCACGTAAACATGGTCACGGTTTCCTGCTAGAAAAGTTTCCAAACTGGGTAATCGGGATTTGTGTGATCTAAATATAGCAAATCATTCATGTCAGCCCATTCAAGTAACACAATCGCAATACAGATTTGAAGGGGATACATGTCCAAAGACAAACAAGGCTAGTTCCTTTTCATAAAAATACCAATGGCTGAATCGACTTGCGTTCTAATCTTCAAAATTCATCAGTACAACTCGATCCAACAGTGGACTTTATCGCTGGGACGATTTCCGTATGGATTCCATCACCACTGCATCTAGTACAATGACATATTCTAAATTTTATACCCAGGGAGTAACCAGTCTCATAGTTGGATTCCCTTTCGACACAGGTATGCATCTAGACAGTCGATAAGGCTGTCAGATTCAACCGGTTACGAATTTTGACCGGAGTCCTGGTATTTTCAGTCAAAGTGAGATTTCAGAACCCAGAAATAGCGAACAAATACAATTCGACGCTGCACGCCATGGTTACCATAATTCGCGAAGAGAAACTCGTCGGATCGTATAAAGGCATAGTGTCTCCTCTGGTAAGTCGTTTGTGCGGCCCATTTGCTCTCTGCCTAATAAAAAATCATTGAACCACTGTAGGCTACTTTGGCATTCATGAATGGATCGGTTTTCGCATCTTACAAGTTTCTAATGAAGCTTCAACTTCCAAATTCAGAGTCTATCCCTACCTTGGCCCAAGTAACACTGGCAGGAGCAGGAGGTGGGATCGTATCCGCGTGCGTTTCTTCTCACTTCACTTCAGTAAGCATTTACAAGAAGCCACACAAGAGTGATCACAACCCCTACCGAACTAATTAAGATTCGACAACAAAATCTGCTTATACCAACAAAAGCACGGCTTGTTTTGTGGCAGATCTTCCGTGAATCTGGAATCGTTGGACTGTATCGAGGGTATACGGCGACTTGTCTAAGAGATTGTGGTTATGGGCCATATTTTGCCGCCGTTGGTTCTTTCACATTTATTTTGCTTGTAAAATTGTCGCTGACCAGTGCAACCATCCAGTACGAAGCCATGTGTCGGGTTTTCTCTCCTTCCACATTGCATGAAGACGGGGGAGAAAATAACCAACTATCTTGGCCAGCACTACTATTAGCAGGTGGCACAGCCGGAATCGGTAAGATTTCACTCAACCCCTCATTTTTTAATCCACCTTACCCAATGATTACCCCTTCAGCCGGATGGGTATTCACGTTCCCATTCGACGTCGTGAAAACCCGTGTACAAAGCACACACAGAGATCTAGGAGCCCTTTCAACCTCAACCCCCTTCCTCGCTCAAGCAGACAACCCACCTGTTAATCCCTTCAGGTCAACTTGGTCAACGATCGTCCACTCTTACCGTACTGAAGGGATTAAAGTCTTTTATCGCGGTTTGTCACCCACCCTGATTCGGTAAAACGTCCCTTTTTCTCTGAATCGTCGTGGTTGCTAATTCCGAGACATGTATTGCACCTAGAGCGATCCCTGTCAATATGGTCACTTTTGCAACTTTTGAAACTGTGGTTCATGCCTTATCGTGATTTGGCCCCACATTTCGTCTCTAGAACAATCTGCATAGATTTTGGTAGAACTTGAACGTGCATGCTGTCAAAAACGTGATCGCTCTACGGCAATTCCTAAAGTAGGCAAGCTACTACTTGATTAGAAAGGAATGCCGTTGATGGCTACTTTGGTTTTCATTGTACAGGACCTCACAAAGAAAGTATCATGAGATTAAAATAAAATATTAAAAAGCAGATAAGCTAAATCTCCAAACTCGAAAAACCGAAAGGTATCATGGAGAGAATTACAGTATACAAAGATTACTCTACTAAAAATTAAAATAGTGTCCATACTAAAATATTAATACCAAATAAAGCAAAAAACCAAGCAAAGACCGAAAAGATATAATCAAACATAAGTAAAACAATTAGCCCTGTTTTGAATATTCATGACGTCGCCAACAGAAACCGTCGGACCAAGGTCGCCCATCAGTAATGGAAAATCGTACGTGAGGTTACCCGTGGGCTGATAAATCGACGTTGGCCCGCCGATTTCGTAAAAGTGAGAAGGAGACAATTGTTGCCAGATCCACCAGATTCGATCGACATTTGCGTGATGAAGGAAAAAGGTAGGATCTACGGGGGGGAAAAAAAGGTAAGTTTTTGGAATAAGAAGATGAGTCTGGAGTAACTGACCGCCGGGACTGGAAAAGAAGTTGCTCATCTCTCCTCCGGCTGAACTGTGGCCAGCTATATGCGCCCCAGGATAGAAAGTAGGTGTCAGGAAACCCTCGAGTTGTACTCTGAATTCGTCAAAGGTAGGATAGGTCAGAGTCTGGGCGACGGCGGACGAGGTGAGATACGGAGTGAAAGTGCTGTTGAGTCCTCGTGTTAGGCAGTGCTCCGTGTTCAGGAGACCGGGGCCCATCTTCAGTATGTAGTTGGCGAAAGGTCCATCTTGCACGCAACCACGGAAGGCATACGGAATGATTCTGGAAGTGTTTGTGGGATCTGGAGGAAGTGTATAAGTGCCAGGGACGCCGTCTCCTCCAAAACCGGTCACAGGGTCCCAAATGGGGGATTGAATAATTCTAAATCGCGCGCGTTAGAGAATGAGATCGAAAGAGATAAAAAAAAAAATTCCAGCTTACCGATTCGGATCAGCATCTCGCGACCAGTCCCAATAACTATATGAATCAGTTGAGTCGCGTTCGCGTATAGACGAACGAAAGAACTAACGGATGAGCCCCACTGTATCCACATTCCTCTCGCAGCGCCGTTTCGTATACCTTGACGTACTGCCTGTGCCACGGAAGAAATTGACCCTTGAACAAATTTCAGAAATACACCTATAATGCAAACGGGAGAAAATACCAACCACGAAATGGATATCATATGCGAGTTCGAGATGGTGGGCCTGGAATTCGTCGAAGCGCGTGTACGAAGCTGGTCGGGAGGTATTCAGAGCGGGTTGTGATTGCAAACACCTGACCGCGTCTATGTAAGATTTCTTCTCGACATCGCTTAGGGTTCTCCTTTAAAGGCTTGGGGTCAGTGAGGGTTCACGACAGACGACGACGACATACCATTCCTTTCGCTCGAGGAGGCGCTCGCATGAGCCGGCGCCGTAATGTGAGGCGACTCCATCCAGAGGCGCAGCGAGAGCCGAGGTGAGGAGGTTGAGTACGGCGAAAAGAGAAAAGGCAGCAAAGGTCGTCAGAGTCATAGTGGTCGGATTATTCTGTCGCTTGGTTTATACCTTGTCGAAGAGCCTGAGTGTGTATCGAAACGAAGGACTGCATTAAGTTGAAGAGAGGCTCAGGTATATATACCTCCCGACTGCCTGTACAGGAGAAAACCAATCTTGAAACGTACAAAGGGGGACCCGGATAATACAACTAGGAGAATACCATTGCCGTATATGTCTTACTCGAGAGAGGGGTCGCACATTCCGTGCCACAGTCATTTTCCCAACTTGTCAGACGGGAAAGGAGAGCCCTCCGAACTTTGGACAGGGATTGAGACTGCCGTATTGCTATTGAACTTGACCACTGAGTAAACTCATATCCGTTAGGCGTGCGGCGTGTTCGCCCAATAGTCAAAGACCAATTCGATTCGATTGATGAACATGGGCGGGCTTGCCATATTTGTAAACTCCGCAATTCAAATCGAAAAAAAAGAGAAGTGTTGCAGTCATTGGGTAACAGTACAATATTGCAATGATTTCTAAAAGCTATGAGCCGAGTCGTGAAACAATCATGAAATCAGTAGAAACAGACAGTGAGCTACTGGATAAGTGACCAAAAAATATATGTCGATAGATGAGTTGATAATGAAAAACATAAACATGCAGGCCTAAAAGCCAAAGGACATCGGGACGAGTTTTCAACTGCCCTCATCCATCCGATCGTCGTCCAACTCAAATGACCCTTTCCCTTCTTTATGAGCTCTGGCATACAGAGACTCACGCTCCGCCTCGTCAGTCGTCAAATTGGCGAGCGTCAACAGCGCTTCAGCAAGGAGCGTTCGAACCTCGGCTTGCTCACAACTTTCGTCATTCACTGCATCGTCGTCCTCAGTGGACATCATGTCGAGAATCGCAGCTTGAATATCATTGTCAATGTCGTTTTCGGAAGAGTCGTCAACCATGGACGTCGTCGAGTCACAGCAGTGGGTTGATTTCGAACTTGGTCCTGGAATCGGGACATCTGCGGGATCCGAAGAAAGCAGTACCCGTGCCTTCTCTAAGAAACCGATCGATTTTTCCAAGGCGACTCTCGCGTCCTCTGCCTCTGTTGTGTCGAGAACCTGCATTTCACCTCTCTCCAAATCATTATCCATCTCCTCTGCAATTGCCGACCCCATGACTAGATTGGACCTCCCTCTTGCAATTACGAGAGGCACTTTCCATGTGTCCTCCGGACTGGTTGCCTCCATTCCCATTTGGCTAAAGATACCATCGGCCCATTTTGCCCAATGACACCGCTCCGAAGGCGTGTCTAGCTTTTCGGCAAGCAGGAGGACTTCAGAGCCAATCGTGTAGAGCTCCTTGGCGCGGGAGAAAGTACTTCCAGCTAATGAGGGAGAAAAGAGAGGTTTTGGGGGATCCGCGAATTGAATTTCGGTCGAAGACGAACTCTTCGACTCGTTGGTCTTAGCGCGAAGAAATTTCATCGCATGTTGATGGGGCATATGAAAGATCCCACGCGAGAACCGGTCTTGAGCAAACTGCAATAATTCATGGGGTGTAAAAAGGTTCATGTTTATTCGAAAAGACGAAGGCGGGCGACAAGTGGCGAGCAGGGCAAAGGGAGAGTCAGTTGGCCACTTGGGATCATCCGCGGTATTCGTTGGAAGTAGGAACACGGATGCGAAAGCGTGAAGGGGGTCGAAATTTGGTGAACGGAACGATGGTGTGGGTACAGGTGTGGAGGGCCCCTTTTGTCGAGTAAGAATCTCATCGGCAAGATTGACCAGTGTTCTGCCCCAGACGACTGCCATGCGCCAATCCTCAGGCGCATTGGGACAGCCACGGCCACTAACACGAACCGGAAGGTTTTCTCCTATGTGGAACACATCAATTGCAGTCAGCCAGTACGGCGTTGGCGTGCTCGGCTCGCCCTGGAGAACGAGGGACGCGTCCTGGGCGATTAGATTCCCAAAAAGGAACAGGGTGGTTCCAAATATAGTATGGAAGGCTGTCGGGAGATCTTTACATTTGCTACAGATAATAAGAACGAAGAACCAATGACAATAGAGGACAATTTCTCGTACCATTTTTTTTCTGGTTCAATGGCAGCTTGATCCTTATTGAAATCGGGGCGAATATGAGATTTGGGCGCGTATGTAGGTGGGCGCACTGAGGTCCATTCGGAGGAGACTCTTTCTTCAATGGGTGTACCGACTGTTGGGCGATCAGGCTGTACAGGTGTTGTAAACAAACTAGATGGATCCTGATGTGCCTTCATGAATCGATGACATTCATGTATGACACCTCTCAGGAACGGAACCGTCTCAGAAGGTTCCTGGTCTGTATGTAGAATCATAAGTCAAGCTTATCGGCAGATATCGCGACAAAACTCACGTTCATAAATATTAACAGCTTTACTGAACAGCTCCTTCAGATCCTCCCAGTCTTCCAAATCGAACGTGGTGTCTTGCCTATGTTGCCCTGGACCTACTGCCGAGGATGTGTCCATGACTTTTGAGCACGTTGTCCACTGGGATACTCGTTCTGGTTGGGAAGAGCAATTACGAGAATAGTCCCAGAAAATAACTTCGTCTTCCTCCGATGTCGGAGGCGAATCGAGGAACCTGAACGTCTTTGATAAAGAGTTGGAAGACGAATCCGAGTCACAGCAGTCGCCGTCGGACCAGGAACTGTCGTCGCTGTCGGCGGTGCGGGGTCGATTGTGGTGATCGTCGGGATGTGGGACGTCGAAACTCGGCTTAGGGGTCCCACGGGCCGCTTTCCACAGACCGCGTGGCCGGGGAAGCCTTGCCCATGAGTTCATCGCTGCTGGCGACGACGAGAGGTGCGCACAGATGGAGACGGGCAGTATCATTAATGCAGGGGGGTATCACAGCACAAGCATATGTTCCAGATAAACGACCTGAAATTTGGACAAAGCCCCGACCGGCCCATTCCGGCACGGATTCTGGGCCCTTGGTTAACTTGGAAACAGCTCTAGATCCTGCGCCCATCAACGAACAAAGTCTGGACCCGCTCTCCCGACCAGACAGGATCTCTTGCTAACTAGCAGTTTATGCAAAATCATGTATACTGTAAGCCGTTGCCAAATGAAATCCGACCATGTAAGGATAAAAGTCCTAAACCCTATAAAGACACTCACCGCCAAACCCCAATTAAGAAATGTCCGACACATTGAACTTCAATTTGTCGCAATGGTTATAGCAGGACAAAGTCCCCGGCTTTGGTTCAACGACCAGGTCAGAATCTCCAGCCCGCAAACTCGTTTTCATAAGGCCAAAATTTTACCCTGATCGGAAACCGGGCGGGGTTTCATAGCGACCTTGCTTGGTACGAATCGAATCGAAAGAATACATTTGCAGCTGCTGCGCAAATAGAAGGAGGCAGACTTGAATGTCCGACATTTGACGCAGATGAATTCATGCGATGAACAACGGGCGTTGGACCAAAAGGCCATACTGAATCCAAGCGACAAGCGACAAGCTCCCAGATCTCAGAGTCAACCATCATTACAGTTCACGAATAGACAACCATGTGCTCGGAGGTAAACAACGCACTCGACGGTCCAGACCATCTTCATCCGTGCTCATCATCTGACCATCAAGCCGACGAGACAATCATTGCACTTTTATCACGGCGCCGATGGAACAGGAGACGAGCAAATGACAAACCCCACAGGAAAAATAAACCAGGTCGATCGTCGTAGTTTCCTGTCCTATAGCCACCGTCACAGACAGAACTCATGTCCATTCTGCCCATTCTGATCGAAATTTCGTGGCGCAAGAGGCGTACGGTCCAATTCATATGGCTCGAGATTGGAATCCCGATGCTATGAAACCGATAAGTGTGTTTGCTAAGCCGAGACGAGTCCAGAACAGGTTTGACGTGATTCGGATGAGATGATACGCCAGCGAAGTGCCCCAAATTAGCGGAACTCGTAGAAGATGACGCGTTTGCACCGTATAATTTTATCGCATCCGTTGCATTCGTGTGGTCGAGATCCATCCATTTTCGATTGGTATCCGCCAGTGATTCGATCCACCGTCCACCGCCCCATTAGTTAAAACAGCTGCGTGTCAGGTTAGTCAAATTTTTTTTTTTGGCCAAGCATGATAAAGGAAGGCAGAGCCCAGGTAGGAGCCTAGAGTTTCGACTTCCACCATTAACAAACTTTCATTGAGCGACATGAGCGGATGATCGAAACCTGGCTTCATCTGCTGAGGACGGAACTAAACATAACTAATATTAAAAAACCAGAGACGCAATCATCGAATATTAAGATTCCATAAATCAAGGCATACGAACTCACAAGACATTGACAAAAATCACCAGTGGAGTGCTAGCGGTCTCAACGTGAAATCTTAAAATCCTACATCGGGGATGGATCGGACGGATTAACGGGCACCGCTTCATCGAGTTTGTAAAAAAGTCTAGGCTCCGCCATAACGTCGATACTTTAGGTGGGATTGAGGAGAGCGATACGAGTGCATCGGCATCCTTGAGGTGTGGAAACACTCTCCAGGCACTCGAATCAGTGAAGCCAATCAAATACCCCGAGCCCGGGATTTGTAACACTGAGATCTGAGACCTGAGGTATCAAAACGCGCCCACTGCGCGTCTCATCCAGCCAGCGAGATTGACAAGTAATAGCCTAGGATAATCTTTCACAGACAGCAATACCAACCACCCTCAATTCAGAGGGCATGCCCAGAGGCGAACATTTGAACATAGATTTGGCCGCCCCTTTCAATGGCTGATCTTCAAGTATATCAGGGCAACTCCAACTCCAACTGGAAGCGGCACGATTGGGATTAGTTTTGCGATCATGGGTGTTGACATTCAAGAGGGGACAATCCCTGCGACTGGGAGCCGAACAAGCATTCACAAGTCGCGTCGTGATTTCATCACGTGCAGTTCTCTATCAAGTTTTCTCCCAGAACTTGACAAGGTCAATGTGCAAAGGAACTCGCATCACCTTCCCTCCAAAGCAACTTGTGAAGCAAATCTCGATTCCAAAGGTCGATTTCAACACCTCCGAAACTTGATGACAGAAAATACCAGGTGCCTCGATCTCAAAACGCTCTGTCCCCAAAAAATATTATACATTCAGAAGTCATCTGAAAATACATCAGTACGGGTAGAAATACTGTGTTTATCAGTCGCAATATGTTTTCACAGCTCTGACTTGGCAGCATCGTCCGCGTCCCCACCAGTCTTTTCTGGCATTTGAGGAGGCACGTCATTCTGAGCAATTGGATTGTTTTCCGTTAAATCAGGTGTCGCGTGCCGATTTATGGACGGGGAAAGCTGTCGATTCGGGTCCTTCGTTCTACGTGTCCGGTTATCACTAGTAGCTAAGGACGAGGAATGGTGTCGATTCGGGTCTTTCTTTTTACGGGTTTTCGGGTCATTATTACTAGAAGCTTTCTGAAGAACGGGTTTGTTTAGCTGAATGACTGATTCGCAGAATATACTTACATACGCTCTTGCAGGAGAGCTAGGAGGTGGTGACCTCGTGGATCGAATGCGAGAAGCTGGGGTATTGGAGGTAATCGCCATGTTGGGATTCCGTGGCGAGGCCGCGTTGCGGTATGGTGACTTTTGTCCCTTCTTTGCGTGAACGACAATGAATGTGATGAGGGCTGCTATAAGACCAAGGGCGACAAGTCCTCCTACCACCCCTCCAACAATTGAAGGTGTGTCATTCACAACACTGTCACCAATGCTACTGCTGGTTGGGGTTTGTGTGCTTGTAGAGGGTAGACGTGAGGATTCAGTGCCCGTCGTATTTTGAGCAAGGGTTACATTGAATGTGTTTGAAATCTATGAAAAATTTCTCAGCAATAGAGGTTTACGATCCTCTATCAAATAAGATACCGAAACATCCTGATACGCATAGGCTGGCACTTTGACTCCAACTGGGATTTGCTTGGTGAAGCTAACGAAGCGCATTTGATTTTAGCATATGACGAACGACAAATCGTATAAAATCTCACACGGTAGAGAAGGTCACCGTACAGTTGGTGCAATAAATCGACCACCTAAGCGATGGGAATGGGACATTGAGCCAGACGACGGGGATGAATCGTCGCAAATATAATTTACTGAATATAATCTCGGCCTTGACAATGAGCACAGGCGCTCAGCAACGAGTAGGTGACCGAGTTGCACATGCAGCTGGTTTGGTTGGCCAGGTAAGGTCCGGAATACACTACATCGGGGTCCCAGTTATATGCTAGATTTGTTTTGACCTCCATTCGAACACACAGGTTAAGAACTAGTAAACGCACGTTTATCAACACAGACTGAAGCAAGTTCCGCTGCGACATCACAAGGACTTTGGCCAATTGAGCTGAACATCTAAAGAAAAATCGTCAGTAATATATTGGAATTTGGTGAAGCATGAAATGCAAACCCAATTATAGCCAGCAAGACATTGTGCGCTGGTCGTAATCAGCCCAATCACTTGCAAGGGCAGTAAACATAGGAGTATGGCCGATGTAGCCCTTAGCATCGTGGGTGACGGTGAGGACCTGCCAAAGCCTAGCTCAGGGCGGTCTATTGCGGGACGTGATGTATGGCTTGAAATCATACCTTCAATTGGGCCAGGCACCCGGCTCCATGCAGTCGACTCGGATTATCGGTACTCAGAGTTGAAGTCATACCCAACTACGCGCAGTCATATAGGTGCAGGTTTATCTCCCTCTTTCTCTGCGAGTCCACCTGTGACTTGTCCCCAAGTTCAACGTTTCTTCATAGGAGTTCAAGTTATGTGTAGTTTTCGATGGCAACTGATGGCCGGACCGAATGAAATAGCCAATTTAGGAAGATGTTGAGAACAAATATTCAGAATTTTTAAATTTCCCACAATAATCACCGATTCTTTTTACGAGTCCTATTTATAGGATGAGTTCTTTTAAGCAGCGTTTTATGGGGTCCTGTTCACGGTTCCATAGCCGGCAAATTCCGTGATTGGTAACCGGGGTCTCATTTCTCATTAGAGCATTTCAAAATTTGATTCCTGAGTTTCAGTGCTACGCCTTTATGAATAATTCAGATCATATGCTATTATGTTCTCTACCTACAACGTACGACCCCTCCTCTCCTTGCTTTTGAATTCTCAGCACAACCAACTATCAATAATCAACATCAATCACTTGTTGACTCTGCAACTTGAAAATCACATACAAAAATATTCTCTGGCATGGTAATAT
>Ga0307517_10008274_pt1 | contig 14950 bp, 12 predicted proteins | sample 23_EM_MG_FD_194515 | JGI IMG/M metagenome (GOLD analysis project Ga0307517, IMG submission 194515) | Populus trichocarpa ectomycorrhiza microbial communities from riparian zone in the Pacific Northwest, United States - 23_EM | ecosystem: Host-associated > Plants > Roots > Unclassified | place... | reverse complement strand
CTATGACGAGGTGAAGCGGGCGGGATGACGTTTGCTTATAGGTTTTTTATCTCCATAGCTAGCGCTGCATGAGTCTTTTGTACCTTTAAACATAATAACGATTTGATTACAAAAAAAAAAAAAAAAACGACCAAGGGATAGGATCTTCACGCAACCATCTAAGTACTTTTCTATACTTCAAAATATTGCAATACGATTATACTTTACTCTCTTTACCTACGCTCTACGAACTGGGAGACTATTGTGATACTCTCGACAGGCCACTCGAACATCGAACTATTGTGATAGTTCTATCAAGTACGACAATCCACCTATCTTACTATCTGGCGAGATAGTATCCTTTGACGGATCGCTCAGGCAAGCAAGTTCCGTACTATCTGAAGAGATAGAAACGACTGTCGTTGCCTGTTGCCTAACTACCTAACAATAGGATTGTTACACTGGCACCTTATCTGCCCCGTCTCCATAGCTGATATCCTCTCTGCTGGGTGGCTCCCCTCACTGGGTGACTCCCCTCATCCTCCTCCAGCTCAAGTGATTTACTATACGGTCGCTACCTCTGAGTAGGTTACGGCAGGTCATGGTATAGCACTACATCGTTGGCCTGTCCTAAAGTCTGAAAGGTTGCCGAACACAGGGGACTGTTCCCTTCCCCGACTCCGCCTGCCCCTGTGGCCCTTTTGGTTTGGGGTCAGCACATTTTTCCGTTGAGGCATCCCGCAAAAGTAGTTTTACCCTTTCCGCTCCATCAGCCCTTGGCCATAAGATGCTTTTCTTGTTTTGGGAGGCCCGCCGAAGTGTTTGTGTCTTGCTCTGGTTTGGTTTCTATTCATGTCGTTCCTTACATGTCTGGAGGAAGGTATTGCTCCGTCTTGCCTTCTCTTACGGTCCCCTGATGAGATACGTGTTGGGATAACTTTTGTGTTCTTTCTTTTGTTACACGGTTGCTATGAGGGATTTCCTTTGTAAGGTTGACGACAAATTGTATTGTTTCCTTGGTTACGCGGATATGTGACTCATACTGGGGTATGAGTCAGGCGGCAAAAGCCGTGCTAGGATTTCCTTCCATATAAGGGGGGACTCCGCCCCCTATTTCTTTGATTCTTTACGCTACCTGGTATTTCTTTCACAACTCCTGTACTTCAGAATATAATGTCTTCTATTCTCATATCCAAGATCCACGCCAAGAACCCACGAACCCTAACCCTGATCTGCCATTACACGATTAGCCTTGACCTGAGATTGCCATCTCTGAACCCTCACGCTAAACGAGTGTTATTGTTTAGGACCTTCCTGTCGTTGTGTGCCTTGGACTGACGTCCAGTGCCAAGACCCCGTTACACCTTCGTCTTAGGTGCTATTAGGGAGAGGGGTGTGCTCTGGGTTTGAGGGGTTTGATTTTTCCCATAAGGGGGTGAAGCGGGTTGTTGGATTGGTTATAGTTTTGTTCACCCCATAGCTAGCGCTCCACGCGGTTTCTTGTACTATAAACAACGAATACATGATATAAAAAAAAAATTTAAAAAAAAGCATACCTACTCCCATGGTGATAGACCAAAGACATAGCCGTCCTCGTCAACCATTGTAACTCTAGAACCAACTCAATTGCTGAAGACATCCTGCCAGCTTCCATGGTCAACTACAACGCTCTATACTTCCGGCAACTCTCATATCTATCTTTATTCGCTAATTCTGACAACTCTCCGCTTCCATCAACCCTGAAAAAGACATGTGAGGATATCGCCAGAAGCCTTCTTTTTTATTAGAGATAGTTTTTCACTCTATTTTTGCTCCCCTTGTTTCTCCTTTCTTCTACCAATACCCCCCGGCTTTATAGGTACGACACCTCTATTGTTTTCAGGGACAAGGAGCTATGGGAGAAGGAAGAAAGGAACACTGTACAATAGCGTGATCAGATCTTCAAGCTCGCTGGACATGTCTTTTCATTGTATAGTATACAAGAGGCAATATTGAGGGATCTCCTCAAAGATATTCTACCGTAATACAATGCACTACGCTCCACCAAAAGTCCGCTCTATTATTAAACAACAGAATTGATAAATGCAAGAATGGAATCAAAAGGCGGCGCTTTCCCGAAGAAAAAAACTTCTAAATTGATCCATAAAACGCCAAATAAAAGAAAGGGAAGAAATCAAAAATGGAATTGACATTAATCTATATATCTCAGACTTGGTGGCATGAACACCCCCGACTGACTTGACATTCCGGGTACTAACAAATGACGAGGTCCATGAGAGAGTCTGATCGCCCGGGGGGGGCGAATGATAATAAGGGGGGAGGATAGAAATGGTGGTAAAGCGTCTGCAAATGTTGTAAAATGGCCGGGAGCGAAGAGGGCGAAAGAGGTGATATCTTATACCGGAGGACGAGTCTCGAGCTTTCGGGCCCAGAGTAGCATCGCTACGCTAGAATGCTCATTCCAAATGGCCAACGAGAGCGGTGTCTGACCATGGTTGTTAGGCCGATCGGGGGTAACGTCTTCCCGTCCCAACAGTAGCTTCACCACTGCCTCACGCCCCTCCTTGGCGGCCCATAAGAGCGGTGTTTGGCCACGATTGTCGGGCCTATCAGGTATAATGTCTTCTCGTTCCAACAGTAGCTTCACCACTGCCTCACGCCCCGCCTTGGCGGCCCATAAGAGCGGTGTTTGGCCATCATTGTCAAGCCTATCGGGTATAACGTCTTCCCGTTCCAACAGTACCTTCACCACTGCGTCATGCCCCTCCCGGGCGGCCACCGAGAGCGGTGTTTGACAATGGTTGTTAGGCCGATCGGGGCTAACGTCTACCCGTCCCAACAGTAGCTTCACCACCGCATCACGCCCATTCTGGGCGGCCCACAAGACCAGTGTTTGGCCATCATTGTCAGGTCTATCGGGGATGACGTCTTCCCGTTCCAAAAGTAGCTTCACCGCTACATCACGCCCATTCTGGGCGGCCCACCAGAGAAGCGTTTGGCCATCATTGCCTGGCCTATCGGGACTAACGTCTTCCCGTTCCAACAGCAGCTCCACCATCGCATCACGCCCATTTTGGACGGCCCACGAGAGAAGTGTTTGACCACCATTGCCTGGCCTATCGGGGCTAACATCTTCCCGTCCCAACAGTAGCTTCACCACTGCATCATGCCCATTCTGGGGAGCCCACGAGAGAGGTGTTTGGCCACCATTGTCAGGCCTATCGGGGTTAATGCCTTCCTCCCCCAGAAGTAGCTTTACTACTCCATCATGTCCGTTCTGGGCGGCCCACGAGAGCGATGTTTGGCCATCATTGTCAAGCCTATCGGGTATAACGTCTTCCCGTTCCAACAGTACCTTCACCACTGTGTCATGCCCCTCCCGGGCGGCCACCGAGAGCGGTGTTTGGCAATGGTTGTTAGGCCGATCGGGGCTAATGTCTTCCCGTTCCAACAGTAGCTTCGCCACCGCATCATGCCCATTCTGGGCGGCCCACAAGAGCGGTGTTTGGCCATCATTGTCAAGCCTATTGGGGCTAACGTCTTCCCTTTCCAACAGAAGCTTCACCACTGCATCACGCCCATTCTGGGCAGCCCGCAAGAGAGGTGTTTGGCTACCATTGTCAGGCCTATCGGGGTTAATGTCTTCCCGCCCCAGAAGTAGCTTCGCAACTCCATCATGTCCGTTCTGGGCAGCCCACGAGAGCGGTGTTTGGCCACCATAGTCAGGCCTATCGGGCCTGAGGTCTTCCCGTTCCAACAACAGCTTGACTACACTGTCTTTCCCGTCCTGGGCGGCCCACGAGAGCAGCGTTTGGCCATAATTGTGAGGCATATCGGGTCTAACGTCTTCCCGTTCCAACAGCAGCTTCACTGCTTCATCACGCCCATTCTGGGCGGCCCACCAGAGAAGTGTTTGGCCACGACTGTGAACCCTATTAGGGTTAACGTCCTTCCGTCCCAATAGTAGCTTCATTACTCCACCATGCCCATTCTCGGCGGCCCACGAGAGAGGTGTTTGGCCACCATTGTCCGGCCTATCGGGGTTGACATATTTCCTTCCAAACAGTACATTCATTACTTGCGGCGCTCCACGATGATGGCCTATGCTCCCAGGATTGATAAATAGAGGACCGAGAAATAGTTTGACAACCCCTTCGTGTCCACTCCTAGCAGGCCATGAAAATGCTGTTCTGCCATATGCTGTGTCCGGCATATCAGGTCGAATTGCTTTCCGTCGCAAGAGCAATTTTACTACTTCTTCATGTCCATACCTCGCAGCCCACATAAGCGGCGTCAGGCCTGCACTATCTCTGTGGTTCACATCCCATTTCTTCATCCCTATCAAATCAATTGCAACTTCGGCAACTCCGAAATATGAAATACGGTGCGGTGCGGGAAATTGTTTGATAGAGTTACAGTAGCAAGTGAAATACTGGTTCCTGACTGACTCCCAAAGTAACTCAGCCGATATATGCTTATCGTATTGATTAAGAAGGTCAAGCGCGAGGCATCTCGAGCGATCGGAGAGTTCCATTCGCATGTGGATTCCCCAATATAGAGAAGAATATTCCAGGAGGGATATGCCCCGGAGGTCGCGAGAGGGGACGGTAGAAAGTTCCTTAACGGCCTGGAAATTGAGATATGTCAAACAAGCTTCCGCCATTTTCGAGTGAGGTCTGTCAAACAAGTCGCCATGACCGGAAAGATACTCTTTGAGTGTGAAATGGATCAGCCTGATAGTCGAGGACCCTTGATCGACCACCGCAAGTCCTTGACAAGAGCCTAACACTGTCTGGATCGAGGGTATATTGTTGGGATTAATGTCGGCTGACCCTATCTCGACAGCTAGCGCCTGACATATCTCATCCACACTTAACGGCCGCTCTGAATGTGAAATCCACATCAGAGCCTCCATCCCGAGTCTTGCTCCGCCTCCTTCCTGTGCCTTGATCCCCCCTATCGTTGCGTCGTATGCGTCACCCAAGCCCAAGCCATCTGTAATTCTACCAAGCTTCTCTCGCCTCCGATGGAGTGTCGTTTCCTGTAGGATGGCCTTGATGTTTAAAGATGCCAGCAGGAATCTTGAAACAGACCCGTCAGCTCACGGTTTCATACATCGCTCTCAGTGTCATTGCTTCTTACTTACATTGGTGAAACCGTCTCAGGAATACTCTTTATAATGTCCGCCTCCAAGCTCTTGTCCATCGCGTCCGGTGTTGAATCCTTTTTCAGTTTCGCTCGCAGGAATCGAATTATATCACAATTGGTGGGTATAACAAATATAACCATTACCATCCCAGCAAGATGTTTCTCCACCTCATCTCGGATCTGCAATCTGCCGGCCAGGAATATCCGCGTGCATGGGGAATTGTATAAAACTTTCTCCAGTGAATCAAGCAACTCCATCCGATACTCCACCATGCATTCGTCCACGGCGTCAATGCATATGAAGGTGGGCCGTGAGGACGAGATATCCCGCAACATCTCTACAATTTCATCCAATCCCACCTCCAGGCCCCCGATGACCTTTCTCTGATCTCGAAACGCCTGAGCGATCTTTACCAGAATCTCTTCGAGTCCACAAACAACCTGTTTTAGGAGGGAGCTCAGGACAACCATCGGAGATTGCTCCTTCTGGGCCACGAAATCGAAGTAGAAGCATGCAACTGCAGCATTTCGCCCCCTGACCCAAGCACCTAATGTATCTATTACCAATGAGCTGACATCACAGCTTCTTAGCAACACCTTCGCCTCGTGGGAGATATGCTTTCTTACCTGATTTAAGTCTTCCCGACCCCCGGATCCCCGCAGCAAAATAACGTCGAATTATTGCGTCCGCCATAACGAATGCCGTTAACCCAGTTCATGTATTCATCTGTTCGTAAGAGCCAGTCTCCCACACCTCCGACTCGGTGGGCTCTAATATCCTGGTGCCTTACCCGGGGCTCTAGTGGAGATAGCCATGCGAGGACCTCAGCCCTCTCATCACTGCTAGAGTTCACGTTATACACATTGTTGAATGAGTTTGTATTATTGTTAAAAGAGTTGTTGATACTGAAAGAGTCGCTACTTTCGTCGAGACGAGATTGCGACATTTCCGGTTTTTTTTGGTACGTGAGAACTTTGCAGGTTCGAGGCAGAGGATTCCAAGGATATGTTCTTGAGTACGATAGGGTAGATTAATAGATATAGTTCTCAGATTCAATGCAGATGATCCAAAGGATGGGCTCTTGAGTGCGACAGGGTCGGTTGGCAAGAGTTCTTGAGGCTGAAGAAAAGTGGGGTTACCCTACTCGAGTAGGGACGTCTGAGTTTCCTCTCTGAGTAGCGCCTCGTTTAATTTTGCTGGTCTTTTCTCCCGCGCCTACCAACATAGGAAACCCAGACCTCCTGAGACAATCTCCCTTATTCAACATATTATGGTAGGCACTTTGAAGAATTAAATATTTTGCAGGTTAGACACCCCTTTTCGTTACCCGTTGGCATTCGTCATGGCCTCATGAGAGACTACCGGTACCGATATCAAGCAGTCCCAGGAAAAGGTCGAGTTCACACTAGCCGTTCAGCAACCACAACCACCCACCAACTTTTGCTTTCTCAAAGAGAATGACTGCGCCTATACCTATGGAGCTTATTATAATACATGTTTATACATTCTCCGGAGTGGTTAGCCCTCGTCTTCTCCCATTATCAGAGCAAAGCATTTTGTCGCTGAGTAGCAATGGGTTGGGAAAGCGAGGTGTTACTACGCTTCGTTGTGTGCCAAGCCATGAGCGTGAACCCCAGGCTACTCCAACAGCTATCGATACGATAACTCACAAAACAAGAATCCTCACATGCCAAGCTCCTTGGACATACATTTTCATAACAACCAAGGAGAATATTAGCACAATGGATAAATCTCGTTTAAACATGCTAGGCCAATCCGTCGCCAAACAGCAAAAACGCCAAATACCCCACACCTCCACGCAACAAGGAATACCGAAAAAATTGAGGAAATTCGCTAAGTCCGCACCAGGATTTGCTATTTCCGGTCCAATTGAAGGGTGGGATTCGGCCTCAGATCGCATCTCTCATTGGTTGCCTCGAACCAACGCGAACCAGCCAACTACAATCGATTGTATAAGCCACAATCTGGAGGAATACGATATCTTACTGGGCCGGAAATAACATATCCTAGGGCGGACTTAGCGAATTTCCTCAATTTTTTCGGTACGCCAATCAAAAAGCTATTCACATCGCTACTGTATTGTCCCTTAGCAAAAGTAGCCGAACATTGCGATGCAAAGGCTCGCACTTCTTTGTCAACACCCAACTCAACAAATCACCTCCGAAACCACAACCAAAAAATATTTAAAAAATAAAATAAATATATAGTATTATTTAGCACCTTGTGCGCCATGTATTTTCTTTTGGAGATTTTTTTCTTGTGTGAAAAGTATCATGTGTGAGGGGGTGAGGGGCGGGGTTGCGATACTATGTGGTGGAAGGTTGCAGCATCAAATGTGTTCGGTTACTTTTGCTAAGGGACAAATACGTAGACCAAATTAACCGCGCATCAAAGAACATGGGGAACTCGGTCTATGACAGCGGTACTCCCCCGCCGACCCCGGTTTCGTGGGGACCTAAATAAATAAAAATCGAAATGTAAATTCATAGTAGAATATATAGTAGAAAAATAATATTTTCGATGTATGATAGAGAAAAAAAAATTGGGTGGGGCTGAGAGTGCAGCATGATGAGGAGGGTTGCGATGCCACCAAGCGTCCGCGGTTAATTTTGCCACCCGCCTGCCAGCTGTGTTCCTTTATTCTATTTCTTAAAACCAGCGATCCAACTGCCGACAAACGACCAGCTACCCAACCCCAAAGAACTCGCTCGGAGGTAAAACTGAGACTTGTAGTCGTTCGCCCGGCTAGATTCAATATGGTGAGGGAACTCTGTAGCCGGAGTGCTTCGCCAAGAAAATATGGCTGGTCTTCAACCACCAAAGGATTTTCAACCACTAGTCTAATAAGAATTATGGCTCTATTAGGTGATAGATTGGGTGATTCTCTATACACTAATAGAGAGAAAATAGAAATATCTCAAGTTTTCATGGAGATATAAAGGTTTAAAACGTTTAAAATTTTGGGGGACAAAAGATGAATGTCCGCAATAGGTTAATTACAGTTAACTTCCATGGAGAGGACAGTTAATTGATATTTTCCAAATACATTAACCTGTAAGAGATGCCAGTCTTGGCAGGTTAACCTACTGTTAATACCCAAGATGAATGTCCGCCCGCTCCGACTACAGAGTTCCCTCACCATACCGGTCGGTTTACCTATGTCTAAGTAAAGAGTGCCACTGGTCCGAAATATGCCCCACCGCGTCCGGGAGCTAAGCCAACCTAGACCTCGCCTACAAATACCGTATTTTTTCGTGTTATACGGTTTTTTGCCAAGACCGGTTTTTGCCCAAGATTGGGCACACAACCCTTGCAGACGATCACTCAGCCGCATTGTTGTAGACTCCTGGAACCCACACCTTGGTTACTATGCTGGCTGGGGGGATTTGAGGGCCCATTTCAGACTCCACGCACCGGCTTGGCAAAAAACCGTAAAACACGAGAAAATACGGTACCGTATTTTTTTCTGTTATCCGGAAATCCGCCAAGACCGGGCGTTCCTTAAGGTTTGACGGTGCATGGAGTCAGAAATCGGCCCCTTCAACACACCCACTTACCATGGCAGTAATAGAGCAGTTTTAGGTGTCTGCAACAATGCGGCTGAGTGTGTCGCAATCACTCATTTACAAGGGTTAGAGTGGTGATCAGACAAAAGCCACGTGTTCAGAGTTGGATTGCTGGACATCTAAAACCAGCGGGTGGTTGCCATTCTATGTGGGTGTATTGAAGGAACCGATTTCTGACTCCATGCACCATCCAACCTAAGCAACGCCCGGGCTTGGCGGATTTCCGGATAACAGAAAAAAATACGGTATCCTACCGTACTACAGATCTGGGAACTACTGATACTTGTAATACCCCTGCACACCACATAGTATCAACCGAGAGGACTGCCAGAGACACGGTAACCGCGAACCCTGAGAATGAAATCACCACCATCCCTGTCCGAATAGCGTCGCAATCCCTCCACCTAAAACCAGCGCGAATTATCGCGAAACGGCAGAAACCTACGTTGCATGAATGCAGCTCTCCGCCCAGCTGAATAATCCTAGCTGCATTGACCTCCAGCCGAGCCCCCAACCGGTTTAGAGTCGCATACCATATTTCTGGCCATTGGACAGGTCCGATCGGGATCTCGGGGGAGACAGTGCACTTGAACCGTACGATACAAGAGGCAGAAAAAGGAAACGCCGGGCTCACCCTAAATATACATCCGCACCCCAAAGTCTCCTTATTCTTCCAAGTACAGTGCTACATGCTCTTAGAAGCGCTTCCCTTGCCTTCTCATTCCATGATGCAGCAAGACGAATTAGAATAAGGGCTTTTCTGTAACCGACAGTAACTTGCAGGAACCGAATACAATCGAACTAGGGCAATAAGCCTCCGGCACCGTATCACCACTTGCTGAGCGATAGCCGTTGTGCTGACCTAGGAAATAAGGATCGCACAGCCATAGACGAGAGGGTGAGAGGATTCAGGTGGAATTTGGTCACGTTGTAAGGATATGAAATGTAACATAACTTCTTATAGATGGCGATATCTAAACGGCGAAATGGCGAAACGGCGAAACGGCGAAACAGCGAAAACAGATGACGACTAAAAGGCGGCGGCGAAAGGGAGCAAAATGAAATGCCAAGAATAAACGACGGGAAAGACTGATCGCCAAAAAACAACTTAGAGTGGGGAACTACCGTTCAACTGCTCGCTCTCACCTTCGCGACTTACGACACTCTTCTAACCAAACCAGCTAACGGTAAAGACAGGAGTATGTATAAAAATAACTAATCCGTCCTCCCATCTTTCTATCGATTCTCTTCCCCGTATATCCCCCTTTCCCTTCAGCAAACACTCATGCGAACAAAAGAAAGACAAACACCTCAAAGAACCCCAGCTCCCCATAGCCCCCGCGCATTCGCGTCGCATTTGTGGCGGCGCTGTAGCGGCCCCATGCGCACATCCGAAGCCCCCGCCTGAACAATAACGGGAGAGGCTTCATGTTTGCTGAGCATGCCGAACAACATCAAAGACTTGCAACAACTTCCACCACTTGCATCCCACGCTCACACATTCAAAAACAGGCTACCGGTAGAGAAAAACGTATAATTAAAACCCAAATAACAATCCTGATCCTTCCATGAATCACCATACCTAGCTCTGTATTTCCCACGTACCCTTATTCCTCCGTGCACCCCCATGGTAACGGAAGAACATCACGTAGGTATAATCTATTGTTAAGCGGTCTATCCCGTTCCCAAACCATCTGTAAAGTGCCTAAGCGATCTGTTACACTCCCGCAACTATCAAAACTAAGCACATCCTTCTAACACGAGTGAGTGTCTATGATTGCCTGGATTAAATTTATTATCATCTCCGGATGGTTCCTGATCCAAATAACGGAAAGAAGATGGGTGATGGCATACTTGCATCCGTATTATTAGCAGCATCCTGGCGTTCTCAGACCATCCTCTGGATCAGGACACCCACCCGAAAGATGGCTGAGGGCCGAATTCATGTAGTACTAGTACAGTCCTGCTTCCACAACTGCCAAATTTTATGGGACCACTGGAGTACAAACCAGCTCAGTCAATTTGAGAGCTCGGGGGGGGGGGGGGGGGTCGGAAACAGCCTAACAGTTGAAATCTCGGGCTCGAATAGGCCGAGGCTACAGGGGAGGTATGACCAGAAACTTCGTTCTCTCATACCCTACTAACTAGGAAAAACATGAGTACCTACAGTATGGGGTGTGAGAAAATCGTCTTGATCGTTCCATCGCTTCTCAAACCAGCCGACTTCTCCCCGTATATGCCCCCGATTGTATGCGTACTTCCGTAATAATAAATGAAAGACATACCCACCGCACCGTCTCTTTCGATCATTCTAACTCTCAAGCAAATTCAACTGCTAGAAATTCTACAAACTTCCATGGTCAACTACACAAGTCTCTGCTTCTGCGAACTCTCATATCTATCTTATCCTTTAATCGTGACAAATCTCCGCTTCTGTCAACTCTTTCAAAAATAGGAGGATCTCGCAGGGTGCCTTCGTTTGAATTTCCCACTAAGTTAGAGATATTTGTTCACCCTATCACTCCTCTTCTGGTATCCCCAGACTTCTTCTTATTCCGCTCAGCCGTTAGGCAGGCAGTAGGAAAATGGGTAAAAGCAAGAAAAGAGAACATTCGGTGTGGTTAGACGGTCAAGATCGCCACAGTTGTCCTTTCATTGTATAGTGCATATAAGGGTTAAGAGAAGAGATCTCCCAAAAGGAATTCTGCCCTAATACTACGCTCAAACAAAAGTTCGTTCTATTAACTTTATTAAGTAAAGGAATTGGGAAATACAAGAATGGTACCATGGGGGGCGGCGTCTTCCCGCCCAAAAAATAGCCCTTAAAGTGATCTGTTAAGCGCCAAAAAAAAAAGGGGGGGGGATCAAAAAGCGAATGTCGTTCATCGATATATCTCAGACATGTTAGCATAAACTCCCCCGATTGACTTGATATTTACAGTACTAACAAATCACAACGTGGACAAGGAGGTCTGATAGCACTAGGAGGCCGAATGAGAATAAGGGGAGAGGATAGAAATGGGGGCAAAGAGTGCACAAGTGTTGTGAAATGGGTAGGCGCGAAGGTAGAGGTGGCACCCCATACCGCGCTAGAAGCTGGAGGTATTCGGGCCTTGAGTAGCTGCACTACTCTATCACGCCCACTACAGGCGGCCCACGAGAGCGACGTTCGACCATCATTGATTCATTGTCAGGCTTAAGGGGACTAACGTCTTCCCGTTCCAATAGTAGCTTGACTACTCCATCATGTCGATTCTCGGCGGCCCACGAGAGCGGTGTTTGGCCATCATTGTCTGACATATCGGGGCAAACGTCTTCCCGCTCCAACAGGAGCTTCACTACTCTATCACGCCCATTTTCTGCTGCCCACAAGAGCGGTGATCGGCCATAATTGTCAGGCTTGTCGGGGCTAATGTCTCCCTGTTCCAACAGCAGCTTCACTACAACATCGTGCCCATTCCGGGAGGCCCAAGAGAGCGGTGTTTGGCCAAAATTGTCAGGCCTGCCGGAGCCAACGCCCTCCAATTCCAACAGTAGCTTCACTACCCCATCATGCCCATTACAGGCGGCCCATGAGAACGGCGTTTGGCCATAATTGTCAGCCCGATCGGGGATAACGTCCTTCTTTTCCAAGAGTAGCTTCACTACTCCATCATGCCCATTCAGAGAGGCCCACGAGAGCGGTGTTCCACCACCATTGTCAGGTCTACCAGGGCTAACGTCTTTCCGCCCTAACAGTAGCTTCACTGCTCCATCATGCCCTCCCTTGGCGGCCCACAAGAGCGGTGTTTGGCCACCATCGTCCGGCCTATCAAGGTTGACGTATTTCCTGCCAAATAGTACACCCATTCCTTCCGACACCCAACGCTGACGGCCTATGCTTCCAGGATTGATAAATAGAGGACCGAGAAATAGCCTGACAACCCCTTCGTGTCCACCCCCAGCAGCCCACGAGAGTGCCGTTCGACCCCGTAGCGCGTCCGGCATATCAGGTTGCGTATGCTTCTGTCGCAAGAGCACTTTCACTACTTCTTCATGCCCATGACTCGCAGCCCACATAAGCGGCGTAAGACCTGCACTATCTCTGTGGTTCAAATCCCATTTCTTCGTCTTTATCAAATCAATTGCAACTTCGGCAATGCCAAAATACGAAATACAGTGAAGCGCAGAAAATGGCTTCATACCAATAAAGCGGCCGGTGAACAACTGCTTCATGATTAGCCGCCAAAGTAGCTTGGCTGATATGTGCATATCGTATTGGTTCAGAAGGTCAAGCGCAAGGCATCTCGAGCGATCTGAGGGCTCCATTCGCATGTGGATTCCCCAGTATAAAGAGCAATATCCTAGGAAGGATGTCATTCGGATGTCACGGGAGGGGCCGGCTGAAAGATCCTTAATGACCTGGAAGTTGAGATATGTCAAACAAGTTTCCGCCATTTTAGAGTGAGGTCTGTCAAACAAGTCTGCATGACCGGAAAGATACTCTTTGAGTGTGAAATGGATCAGCCTAACAGTCGAGGAACCTTCATCGACCACCGCGAGTCCTTCACAACAGCGTAACACTGTCCGGATCGAAGGTATATTGTTGGGATTAATTTCGGCTGATCCTATCTCGATAGCTAGGGCATGACACATCTCATCGACACTTAGGGGCAACTCGGAATGTGAAATCCACATCAGAGCGGCCATCCCGAGTCTTGCTCCATCCCCTTCCTGTGCTTTTATCCGCCTTATTGTTGCATCGTATGCGCCTCCCAACCCCAAGCTATCTGTCATTGTGCCGAGCCTCTCTCGCCTCCGATGGAGTGTCGTTTCTTGTAGGATCGCCTCGATGTTTAAAGATACCAGCAGGAATCTAGGCACAGGTCCGTCAGCTCACAGTTTCACACATCTCTTCCAGTGTCTTTTGTTCCTACTCACACTGCCGAAACCGCCTCCGGAATGTTCTCCATAATGTCCGCTTCCAGGCTCTTGTCCATCGCATCCGGTCTTGGATCCTTTTTCAGTTTCGCTCGCAGGAATCGAATTATATCACCCTTGGTGGGTATAATAGATACAGCCATTACCCCCCCAGCAAGATGTTTCTCCACCTCATCTCGGATTTGGAGCCTTCCAGCTAGAAATATCCGGATACTCGGGGACTTGCGCAAAAGTTGTTTGAGCGAATCAAGCAGCTCCACTCGGTACTCTGCCATGCATTCGTCCACGGCATCAATACATATGAAGGTGGGCCGGGAGGCCGATATGTCCTGTAGCATCTCCACAAGTTCACTCAGTTCCAGCCTCCGGCCCCCGATTACCTTTTTCTGGTCTCGGAAAGCCTGGATGATCTTTGGCGGAATCTCTTCGAGTCCACAAACAACCTGCTTTAGGAGGGAGCCCAGGATACTCATCGGAGATTGCACCTTCTGGGCCGCAAAGTCGAAGTAGAAGCACGCAACTGCAGCATTTCGCCCCCTCACCCAATCGCCCAATGTATCTATTACCAATGAGCTGGCATCACAGCTTCTTAGCAACAACATTGCTTCATGGAGAATATTATCTTTTACCTAATGTAGGTCTTCCCGACTCCCGGATCTCCGTAGCAAAACAAGACCGAATTACTGGGTTCACCACCGTCAATTCCCTTAAACCAGTCCTGATATTCCTTTGTTTCTAAGAGCCAGTTACCCACGTGTTTGACTCGGTGTTCTCTGATGTCCTGGTGCCGTATCCTAGGTTCCAGTGGAGATAGCCATGCGAGGATATCAGCCGTCTCATCGGCACTACCAAGGTTCAGGTTACACACATTGTTGGTGTGGTTGAACGAGTTAGTATTGAATGAGTTCAAGTTGGTATTATGACTAAAGGGGCTACCGTATTATCTCCTATTATCCGGTTTTCCGCCAAGACCGGGCGTTCCTTAGTGTGGGACGGTGCATGGAGTCAGAAACCGGTCCTCTCAATACACCCACTTAACACGGTAGCTAGAGGGTGGTTTTAGGTGTCTACAACACTGCGGCTGAGTGTGTCGCAATCACCCATTTTCACCTATTTTCACTCATTTACAAGGGTTGAGATGGTGATCAAACAAGCGCCACCAACTTAGTGTTGGATTACAGGACACCTAAAACCACCCTCTAGTTACCGTGCTAAGTGGGTGTATTGAAAGGGCCGATTTCTAACTCCATGCACCGTCCAACCTTAAGTGACGCAAGTCTTGGCGGAAAACCGGATAATAGGAGATAATACGGTA
>Ga0307517_10008273_pt1 | contig 14951 bp, 16 predicted proteins | sample 23_EM_MG_FD_194515 | JGI IMG/M metagenome (GOLD analysis project Ga0307517, IMG submission 194515) | Populus trichocarpa ectomycorrhiza microbial communities from riparian zone in the Pacific Northwest, United States - 23_EM | ecosystem: Host-associated > Plants > Roots > Unclassified | place... | reverse complement strand
TGTACCCTCAGTCATGACGACCAGATATGGTCAGTTGATTTCAGTCCAGTAGGTTGCTGTTTTGCGTCGGGAGGAAAGGACGGTACATTGAGAATTTGGAGGTACTCGAACATTGCATCTGCCGCGGGAAGTTGAGAACATGGCGCTTCCGTCTGGTCCCCACTCTTTCCTTCTTTTCTCCCTGCCATTAAGTCGCCTCCTTCTCCCTCTGATCTCTCCCTCGCCCCTCTCTGACCATTGTATACTCGGAGTCAACACACCAGTGGCGGGCCACCATCCACATGGTCTTTGTGGAGTATGATTGTATACCGTCTGCTATGCCTCATCAAAAAGGACACTTTCTGCACTGGAAGCAGGTAGAAGAGACCTGTGAACATACCACCGCCACCAATGCTTGTGAACTACTCCGTCCCTTGTGTATGCCTGCCAGTTCCTTAACTTACGAATTTCCAAACGATACACCAACGGGTCTCCATGCGATCTCAGCAACTGGATCGTGCGTGCATCTACAAGACAATGCACATGACATCTCGCTTTCCTACGGGATAGGGTTCGATCGCAAGCCTTTCAGCCATGATGACTTGGTATTTTCTGTTGACTTTAGTCCAGCATTATTTAGTGTCAGGAGGGAATGATTGTTGAACATTTGGAGGCACTCGAATGTTACATAACACGGTTGCACCCATGGACAGTTTAATAGGGCAACAACGATCATGACAACTTCTGCCTGAAATTCCTGATTCTTTATCTACCACTGCTTGTCACTTCGCCATTTGTAGTGATTCAAAGTTGATTTAACTGGGAAATAATCCGCAAGCCTACTGTACCAGAAACTATTGCTAGACGAGAAAAGACTCTAAAGAGGCACTCTGTGAGTGGTGTCGATGAATGATAATCGGAGTTAGTCTCATCACACGGGATCTTGCCTTACACCACTGACTGGACGTTTACTAGTATGTCCCAGCCATCGACCAAGGGTTCAACACCACGGCGTCTCAACGTCAACCGTCACATCGAAGGGCTGAAAGGTGAATTCGAATCGATGGCCCAGGAGATCGAATCTTTGCGGAAAGAAAGAGATGGATACAAAGCGAAAGGTGTGTCTTGTACCTAATTTTCATTGGTAAATTTCTTACTTATTGTTATGATAGTCGAAGCGCAAGTGAATAGACTCCAAGACATTCGCCGCAATTTTGTTTGTGAGCGATGCGGAATGGGATCTGCCAGCGCACCTCCGAAAACTTTGAGGACTACCATTTCAATTTCTTCTACACCTATCCCTCTGTCTAAATCTTCCGAAAAGCCAGGCAAATCTGGAACCACTCGAGGAGTCGACCCGTCTCTGCAACGGGCGAGCCGGCGAACACCCCAGGGACCTGCTCACGCTCCTCCGATCATTACCTCGTCTCAACTGAAAACCCCGAAGAGTGCTGTTTCTGCTTCTTCAAGTTCCAGAACTGTCCTTCCGTCTGAAGAGCCAGGCAAATCTGGAGGAGTCGGCCCGACTCTGCAAGGAGCAAGTCGGGAAACCCTTCAACAACGACCTCACTCTGTTATTCAAACCGCTCAACCCCAGACTGTCTCTCATACCTTGACACAAGCCCCAGACCCTCCTCCGTCTGTTTTCATCGTCGGTCCTGATTCGGCCAAGGAGTCAATTATATTCAACAATGAAGTCAAAAAGGAGCTTGATGTGGAGATGGAGCGTGTATTCTTTCATGGAGACACGATAGGATGTGTAAAATTCAACCGAGATGGGAGATATCTTGCTGCTGGATGTGCCGATGGAAAGGCTTACATTTATGATGTAGAATCGGGAACTTTAACTTGGTATGTTTTTGGGATGGTACCTCTGGGATTCTTATTAATTTGTGGTTCCTGCCCAGTGTTCTCAGAAATTTGCTTGCAGAAAATGATGGTATTTACACCCTCTGCTTCAGTCACGATGGAAAGTATCTCGCCGCCAATTCATCGGACCGAGAAATATATGTGAATCTCTCCTCTCCTCTCAGTATCTGCTGTACCCCCTCACCTCGTCTTCCAGATCTGGGAAATAAAGACAAAATTTGTACGGAATTCCTTTAAAGGGCACACACTTTCAATCAACTCCCTCGATTTCTCTCCTAATGGGCGGATGCTGGTAGCTGCTTCGGGTGATAATACTGTCTGTCTATGGAATATGCGTGATGGTTCTGCAACGGTTTTGACAGACGCCGATTCTGGTGAAATGGGTTACTTTACCTCTGCTGTTTTCAGCCCTGATGGGAGGTATGTTGCGGGATCCAATAGCGATGGGATGGCGAGGATATGGGATGCACGCGCGGGCCAGTTGTTGAGAAGGGTAAAGTCACAGGTGGACAAGTTAATCTACAATGTGGCGTTTATACCAAGTGGGAAGGGCTTGGTGACTGCAGGCGTGAATGGAAGCTTGTATTGGGATCTTCGCTCTTCGTACACCACCCGATGCGATGCAAGAACACGAACGGTGGAAGAGCAGACCCAGCCAGAACGAGAATTCTTGGGACACCTAGTCGGTTCCCTTCCTTTTGCTTTTCGTGCAACCGTCCGACTCATTCCGCAGCTTTGGACTTCCTTCCTTTCCATCTCGCCTGATGGCCGATGGGTTGCTTCTAGCTCTGAAGAACAAGGTGTCCGTATCTGGGCCACTCTCAATGACGCAACGCAATGCAGTCTCAAGCACGACGAGATATCAATGGTACTTAATGCTGATTTCAGTCCAGCAGGCAGATTTTTAGCTTCTGGGGATAGTTCTGGTGAGGTGAAGATTTGGAGGTACTCCTACATCGGGAGAGCATGATTTCGTTTTGTCAATCGAACTCAACCACAGCTATCTGTCCAGCCCTTCTGAGGCGTCCGCCTTATACAGCATACGACGGGTATGTTTCCCATTCAGAATAAGCGCCTTCAGACTAAGATGTACCGCTCGTACTTTACTCGACCACCATCATCAACATATTTGACTCGTATCTTCCAATATTCTATTGGCGGTGGCGTCATCTTCACGGGCACGTTCCATAACCGGCGCACAAAATGCATTGGCAGTCTCGGGGCTCACTATCTATAAGATATGCTTCATACGATGTGGTACCCTTTACGTAATCATAGCGTGACAAAATAGCCAAAAAACCAGTAATTCCCTTGGGGCATCCACAATTCAGCCTAAATAAAAAATCGGCTCCCACCAAACGGTAGATTTATGTATTTAAAACATTTTGGTGCAGCCCGATTTTGTAAAAACACGCTCTAGATCGTGCCCCTCCGGATTTGTGTTTCCAAATTGATTAGATTAGGCAAGTGCCAGTGACGTGGGACGTGCAATTGACGTGCAACTCATTAAACCTGTCCTCGCTCCCTAAAAAAATGACGAAACGCAAACGGAATCAGATATTGAATTTGGGATCCTTTGCTAATCTTAAGACAGGCAGAAAATCTAAGAAACCCTGCTACAACTCTGGAGAGAACCTGTTGAACAGAGAAGATGAGCAAGAAAATGTTCGTGAAAATACTATAGTACTCTTCACTCTTATCAACTCAAACAACATAGATTCCACCTCTGTCCCAGGTGCAGAACATGCAGGACCCAGTAGAGATTGGATCCGACACAGAGGACTTTCTTGGAAATGAAGATGAGCCTCTAATAATTCCAGATGAAGGTGAAATTGATGTAAGATTGCAAATTGATCAAAACGATGCAACAAACTGATTTGAATATTTCCTCGTTTCAGATTTGCCACACGGTCTTTACGATTCATGGATGCATATCGAAAAGGACTCGACGGCGGTCAAGCAGGCGGCCTGGGCAGCGAAAAAGTATCAAGGTCATCGTGTTATTCCGGCCTCCCTTTTGGCTGATCTGGAGAAGGTGCAGAGACCTTGAATCAATCCATTTTCATAGCAATATAGTACCCTTACATCTTACACTGTAATCTTCGAGCTAGTTTCCGAGAGATTATCGAGGTGTGCGGTGCATGTGTGAGAAAAGATTGTCACATTTCTGTCACTATTACGTAAAGGGTACCACATCGTATGAAGCATATCTTACTATTTACTTCAAATTTACTTGGACATCAACGTAACAGTTGTGACAGTGTGACAAGCAGAGCACTTTGTTACTTGTACGTCACTACGTGGGAGCCGAAACATAGTTTGTTGAAGGCAAGGTTGTGCTTGAGGTAAAAGACAATTTCCAAACTGTCCAATCACGCCATGTGAACCAGGCACTGGTAGTATTATAGGATGAATTTTCAACAATTTTTAACAGCTGAAAACCCATCCTAGGATACCCCTGTTGTTAACCTGTTAATAACTCCCACGTTTCTAACGGTACCCTAATTCTATGGTAACAAGTGTCTAGAAGCTTTTTATGTATTGTAATTTGTATGTCTGGTTTGTGTCTGGGTGATGTCTGGTCACTTATCATAATTCTGTCTGCCATCAATATATATCTCTGCCATATCATATGTACTAGATTCCTGTCCCTCCAGATTTATTCCATCTGGCTTATTGCCCGCATATGATCATGAATGGAAATACTTTTTATCAGTCAGCTGTAATAACAAAAGCAGTGCGGTCTAGTGCGGTATGGCTGCAGCTGAATAGCCTCTGGCAGATGATCAACAGATGATACTGAAAAGGTCAACTTGAATTTGAACGCCTTTGAGTCATTGAATCTCGATTCAGTCAGTTTCACTTATCTATACACCTACTTGTGTTCCACATTCCCGGGCCAAAGGCAATTGACAATTCAGAAACATATTTATGTCAGTTGACCCCTGCCAAGGACAACTCGTTTTATTCCTCTGCGGAGCGAGCGTGGCACATCTATCGCTTTTGTGCTTACTTCGTAACTACTGTCATCATGGACGCAAACTTTATTCCACCACCTGCCTACTCTGAAGAGGAATTCGACCAGAAGACGTCAAAGGCGTCGGAGTTGTCGTTGGAACTGGCGAAATGGGAGACACCCGAGGTCGAAATTGATGAAGAAGGGTTCCCTCGTTATGATCCTGCGATGTTTGAGGAACCGTCAAGAGCGCAGAAGCGGAAGGATCAGCCAGCCACTACGACTTTCCGATCGTCGTCGATCAGCAAGAGACCCCTCCCAAATCCAAAGTCATCTACGTCGAGCAACAATGCAGGTCCATCTACTCTGCGTCAAACTCAACCTCTTCATATTTCAAAGAAGTCCATCTCAAAAGCAGAAGAAGCTGCTCAAGAGACTAGTAGGCATATTCCTGCTCCGACTCACACACCGGAAGATATTCCTCCATATGCTGCCCACCCCGTTTCTGCCCCCAGTTCCCAGTCTATTCCCGCCCAGAGTATCGATGACACACCGGAAGACAACCCACCATACACTGCCATGGACCCCCATTTTTCAAATTCCTCTGTTCCAACCCAGAGGATCGATGACACTCCAGAGGACAATCCTCCATACGAACCCAATTATGCATCCGATCTTCCTTACACCGAGCAGCCTCAGCGAGGAAACTGGGAGGAAGGCATTGGCACACCCGGGCAAGATGTCATATCTGAACCGGTCCCAGATGAACCCCTTGACCGTCCACAGAGTTCGGAACTTGAACCTCCTGAACATTTGGGGCAGGGCCATGAAATATTGAATTCCAACACAGTCACTACGGCCAACCAGATGCTTGACAGGTACTCTATGGCATCCAATCCACCATTTCATCGCGGACCACAGAATCCAAACACAACTACCATGTCCAACCAGATGCGTGACTCACAATCTCAATACTCTATGGCACCCAATCCTCCTTTTCATCGCGGACTGAACACGGCTACCATGTCCAACCAGGTGCTTGACTCACAACCCCAATACTCAATGCCACCCAATCCTCCATTTCATCGCGGACTGGATCCCAGCACGGCTACCGTGTCCAACCAGATGCGTGATTCGCGATCTCAATATTCTGTGGCACAGCAGCACTTTTCTCTACCGCCAGCGCCCCGCATTCTTCCTCGGAATCACCCTTCTGACCGTCTACGAAGCCATTCCACGAGTCCTTCCACCTCACCGCAACCTGCAATTACTCCTCGTGTTCTCTTCAACCCTAATGTAGCATATGGAATTAACGCAATGGGGGGCCAACTCGCGCAAATTCGTCCAAAAGTCCACACTTTGCAAACACCGCAGGCGCCTTACGACCCCACCACGTTTTACAAGTAAGTACACCAGCATCATCCATGACTTCTGATGAGTTAATATCCCCAGCTCTGCCGTGTCGTCTCACTTGAGTACGTCAATGAAGATACTCGATCAGTCACCACTTCTGTGAGTTCTTCTAAATCAATTGGTGATCACCATTGACGAAGTTACGTAGACCAGTTCAGCGGGGGCAAGTCCGGCCTAACCAAGCAGTAAATCAACCCCGCCAGTGGGGTTGGCATCCGCCAGGTATGCACCATCCAGTAACCGACACCTCGTATGGTGGAGGAAGGACTGATGTCTCGCGGTATTCTCAATACTCCTTGACGAACAACGGCTATTTCAGCCAATAATCACATCTATAGACTCTTGAATCTGGATAGCATTGCTAGTAGCATATTACCCCTTGTTCTGTCGTTCTGCTTTAAATAATCTCGACTTCAATTTGATTATAAGTAAATAATTGCAATCAGATGATCAAGACTTCTGTCCACTTACAGTTACGACCTCATCTTCATCCTCATCATGTCTACCAACTCACTTCCCCACTCCCGCGTTCCGAATGATCAAAATTCTGGCGCCGGTCAGTCAGACTGTACGTTGCGTTTTTCTCGCCAGTGTGCAGTCGTAAATCCACCGTATCTTCAGATGTCTACTTCGACAGGAATCTAAAAGACCTCTCTCCAGAGGCAATGCCCCGTGCGAAGAGTGCACAACTTAAACTCGAGCACTATTATAAGGTCGCGGTCGATGCTGCCATTGAGCGGAATACACGGTGAGATCATTGGTGTGTTACTGGAAGCTGCATTTATTTCTCAACGCTTTCCAAGACGCGTCGAACTAGAGAGACGGTTACAGAACGAAAGGACGATGCCGGAGGAACGGAAGAGCAGACAACTCATACAGTTGGGAAAAAAAGAGTCCACGTACTTGCGGTTGCGTCGCACAAAACTCAGCCCGGATGACTTCAGAACAGTCAAAGTTATAGGCAAAGGTGCCTTCGGAGAGGTACGTTTCTTCACACAAGTTTCTAAACTCTTCATGCTTCTCTGTAATTTTCACCCAAGGTCAGATTGGTACAAAAAGTGGATACTGGGAAGATCTACGCCTTGAAATTGTTGAAGAAGGAGGATATGTTGCTGCTAGACCAGGTTAATTCCCATCTACATTTTAAACCCTTGACTGCCATACATGAATAGCTTGCTCATGTTCGGGCTGAAAGAGACGTCCTCGCTGAATCCGATTCTCCTTGGGTTGTTCAACTCTATTATTCATTTCAAGACACGATTCATCTCTACCTTGTCATGGAATTCCTTCCCGGTGGTGACCTTATGACAATGTTAATGAAGTACGACACCTTCTCGGAAGATGTTACCAGATTCTATATCGCGGAATGCGTTTTAGCAATACAAGCTGTACACAATCTAGGCTTCATACACAGGTATGAATAGTTTTCCTCGTGCCTGGCATGCAGATTATTAACCATTAACAGAGATATCAAACCAGACAATATCTTGATGTGTGTTCCTCCTTTTCATCGTTTACTACAAGTTTAAATAATTTACCAGCGACAAAGACGGTCACATTAAGCTCAGTGATTTTGGACTGTCAACCGGGTTCCACAAACAACATGACTCTAGTTACTACCAGCGCCTTTTGGAAGGTGGTAACACATCAAATGCACAATCTACGAGGAATAGTGTCATGGTCAATTCAATTAATCTGACAATGACGAGCAAAGACAAGATTGCGACATGGAAAGCCAACCGACGCAAACTTGTAAGTCCTCTCGTACTGAGAAATGTCCTGCTGTTCCTCACCATTTATGGAGGCGTACTCGACAGTTGGTACACCAGATTACATAGCCCCGGAAATATTTCTGCAGAGAGGTTATGGGAAGGAGTGTGACTACTGGTCACTGGGCGCCATCATGTTTGAGTGCTTGGTTGGATATCCCCCCTTTTGCTCAGAACACACCCTCGAAACGTATCAAAAAATCGTGCAATGGCCACGTTTTCTCAATTTCCCAGAGGACGTTCACTTGAGTATGGAGGCTGAAGAACTTATCAGGGGGTAAGCCAACCTTCTTTCAAACGGCAGCAGTATACTGAGCATCGATTAACCTAGGCTCATGACCTGGTCGGATAGACGTTTGACCGTAGAGCAAACCACAAACCATTACTTCTTTTATGGTGTGGATTGGGGCGAAATCCGTCAAATTGTTGCACCGTTTGTACCGCATCTCCGCTCCGTCACTGACACTTCGTATTTCCCTACGGACGATTTGGACCAAGTACCTGATAATACCCCAGCAGATCCCGGTGCAGCTGGCAGAGATTTGGCTTTTCTGGGGTTAGTATTGCTAATAAACTTTGCATCTTGGTCAAATGACAACTGTTTCACAGATACACATTCAAGCGATTTGCGATTTCATAAGGAAGAGCCGATTATTGAAACAATAAGGAAAATTCTGGTTTATTCTGTTGTCAATAATCGAAGTGATAGCGTGACCGTCTATTAGTGGCAAGTGCAGATAATAAATTCCTGGAAAAAAGTACTCAGATAATGCCGAGGGGAAGATATTAAACTAGCATCATGAGGCCGATTGCGCATTCGCCCTTTCTCAATTATTGTGCGCACACTCACGGTGTTTACATCAAAGGAATCCTTCGATTTTGCTCGCCTTCTCTCCCGTTGGGCGGTCAATGCTTCGAGTCTGTTCAGATCAGCCTGGGTTAGGCGAACAACTTCCTCTGGTTCAACAAGTTTTATGGCAGAACCAAAAAAAAGAGTCAAGTTCCGCTCCAATCTCTGGAGTATCTTCTTCTGAAGCGCATCTTCTTGTACTTCGTCATCGAGAACAGAGGTCGGAGTAATTCCCCTTGCAATCAGAGCTGCTACAAATGGTTGCAGTTTCTGGGAGTAGAAGTCCTTTGGAGCCGCAGCCATAAACGGAAATGTGAGCACAAATTGGCGGAAGATGTATTTCAAGAAGGGTATATCAGCTGGAGAAACATCTTCTGGAAGAGGGGAAAAGGGTTGGCCGAGATACGACAGTGTTGAGACATTCGGAGGTGCTTCAGCGGTAATACTTTGGAGCTCCCGAGCAAACTCGAGCTGGATAAGCACTTTCTTGAGATAGTGTGCCCGAATTGGTGTCAAAGTCAACTTCTTTGAAGGCTGGTTGTCACTGTCTCTATCGGCGTGGTCGTCGTCTGGCATAGTTCCGCCGCTGTGCTTTGCCAGTGCCAGGGTGTTCGAGTAGCAACCGTCACGTTGAATCTAATCTTGTTTGTTTGGCAAGCGCCTGTAGTTTCTATATTTAGAAGGCCGACTTGGAGAGGTCGACATATGAAGCCCATGCTGTAAAATGCGCAACTAATACCAATTGCAGGCTGCGTCGCTCACGAGCTGACTTACTTGTAGAAGAATTGCGATATTGTATTTGTGTGGGACCTGATCGGCAATGTATTTGCTTTGCAGACGGGCCTATTACTGGTAGACGCAGACTAGTAATTGAATCTTTTCATCTCCTACCCACCCCAGACATTTGCTGACTGAACCACAGAGTTTAATTTTTAAGATTTGATCCACAAGTTGCATGATGAATCAACATCCTCACCGATCCAGTCCCTTAAGCAATGTGCCTTTCATTCCTTGCCTTTCATTCCTTAGTTCACGGCAATTCAAGGCTTCTTCTACCGTGCGCAAAGGATCGAAGAATTTGGCCAAGGTTCAGTCTACTATTCGCTGCGACTTTTCCACGAGGCCAAAGGCTCTTTCCCAATTCGTCCCACTTACCGATCTTTTCCTCGTCTTTTACTTGAAAAGTACCATTTACACTACTCATCCTATTCCCTTGTCAACCGATTCAAGTTGGTGCCAGGCAATTCCAATTAATCAAAAGAACGATACATCGCATCGCAATGGAACGCTTGGTGATAAAGGATGTATCGGCGACCCAAGCCACTTGTACTCGGATCATTCTGTCATTTTGTGTCCTTGGTTCTGTGGAAAGCTAGAAGCCCACTGCTCGCCCCTTCATGACGAAGGCCTCTCTGATTTTTCGGATGGACAAACCAATTTGCCCTCCCTAATACAATATGAGAGCCAAGCCTTGGCTAATGATCTTGAGCTCTTGGCGTTCACCTTAATTAAGATATGATACTAATCATAGAAAATATTACCTCATCCAGACCGGTTTCCAGAGATCGTATTGTTCATGACCACCCGATTGCACCAAGATTGCACAGCTCCTTTTCCTTAGCCTGCATAGCGATTACCAACAAGTCCCCAAGGCCAAATTATAAACAGTGCTACTCCTGGAAATCAGTCATCTTCTAGAAAAGCCTCGGCAACAGACACGAGACTGAGTCACCTATCAATCATGAAATTCGAATCACAAGCAGAACAACAAAATCAGCCAGCGTTATACGAAAAAGAATCACACCACATCTCATATTCCAACTGGTTGGCGGAGGTAGTGTGTAATAAGAATGAATGGATTACCGTGACCATGCTTTTACTTTCCAAAAGGCACTCTTATGTAATATTGAATTCCAATTCAGGAAAAATTGCTGCCACCATCAGATTGTGAGTATACCGTTTGTAAGTACTTTGGTAGGATCAAATCGAGATGGCGCAGCCGCATTCGAGACCACCAACGTTCGCTCACTCTATAGCTGGAAAAATCTAGCACACCCATGGAGCTTTTTTTCTAGAGTTTTAATTCTTGGTGAGCACAAGAATCGATGTGATGTAATACCCTGCCTTACTAGCCAAACACTCGGTTTTAAATTCAGCATATAGAAATTACAAATGACAGTTCTCGCATGATCCCACATCAGCCGGCCTCGCAAGTCAAGAAGCGTGCAGTAATCGGTCAGAGACAAGAAGCGAAGGCCTAGACTCCCCAACGATCTACTAAACAAGAGGCCCGATTAACCTCTTACAGTAAGAGATCGTACGTCATGCATCAACACGTTTCAATTTCTAAAATAAATTGTGTATTATCACTGTAAAATGCATAGGGATTCGTCTACTGGTATTCCGATTGAAGTACTCACAACGTCTCTTCTGACCAACTTGACGAAGATAATTTACCAATCATACGCCCAACCTGCAACCAAAGGGACATACCGTGCGACACCTGTCCCATGCATGTCCCGCAATACACTCTCACTCCCGAAAGACTTGAATTGAAGTCGGTAACCGCAGTTGACAAGCTGAGATGCCACACCCTCATTTTCGGGGTTTTTTTTCCATGTTTGAGGGTAAGGAACAATTTGTTTTTTCCTACCACCGGTACGGCAATTGCAAGCCGTCAATCAGTTCTAGTAGGTCCCAAGAAGTCGGCCCATAATGCGATCGACTGCGCGTCCAAGTCAGTTGTATGTACACATTTTTCATATCAATTTGTGCCCCTAATGCAAAAGCGTTTTATAAGCGTTCTAGAAATTTACCGAGCCCTCGAAAGGGTCCTCCCTTGCGACCTGGAGTCGTTACTGTACAGGGGACTTTGGGAATGAGACAGGAAACCGACCGCCAACTTGGGTCCCCATGTGTGATTTCCCCGGTTAAGGCCCTAGGTTGGTTCAGATCGGAGCCCCCAAAGTCCAGCCAGTCTATGGCCTGCAACCCAGAAAAAAACGATCATCAATGTCGGTATTGCGATACGGCTATTTTCAAACGCCCTTGCAGCTCGGAGCTCGGAGCTCGAGCAATGCCTAAGTAATTACAAGTAGCTCGTTATCCAAAAACCTCTCGTTCCCACACGATTCTATATATTTCCATCATATCTACCTAGCACTCTGGGAAATGAAATTGTTGTACATGTATAGGTGTCAAGATTTTAACCAGCGTCTTTCTTACTTATACAAATATTCCAGCACGAAAAGCAGCATGGTGAATAATCCATTTACCTACACGCAACTCGTGCGGTACCCAATTTTCCAAACAAGACCACTGATGACGCCATATGGACTAGTTTGTGATACTTGTATTACAGTTATGTATAAACCGCTCCACAAGTGCAACAAATCAAAGCCATATCCGAGTCGTTGGCTGGGATCCTGGAAAGCCTTGAGTGGGCCTTGGAGCTTGGAGCCTTGCTTGGAGCAGGCGCTTCCAAGTTTGCGCCTCGTGCATCAAAACTAACTTGGCCAAAAATGGTTTGACGTGACATCGATAAATTTAGAGCCGTATCGCTGATCATGAAGTAAGTAGCAATGACTATGCAGAAAATTAGTGGAAGGATTTAAATGTAATCTGTAGCGTACATGTGGAAGTAAACCCATTTAAAGGGTGGGCCCCAAAAATAACCCAAAAAAAAACATGATCTGGTCTAGACTCCCTAGATCGAATACCGATTTAGGAATGCTATTGTGTCACGGAAGTTCGATCGATCGCTTCCTTTCCTTGTTTGTGGGCGCTCCGAGACATGATTGATGAGATTGAGATCTGGACCAAGTCTAGACTCTTGGACTGAATTCAGGAGATGGCGCACCCGTTTGTGAACCACCTGTAGACAATGAGTGCCAAGAAGCAATGAAGAGAAAGAGAAGTAATACAGACCAATTTCTGTTGAGTCTCTCAATCCAGCTTACGACCATGATCAAGCGAAGTCTGGGGCATTTGATAGGTAAGAGTTTGGCCTTTTCTTGTTCTTCGATGGGGAGGACGAGTGCGACCCAGAAGGAGAAGAGAGCAGGATCGGAGGGCATGGCGCCGTAGGCAGAGGAGAGGCGTTGGACGACCCAGGGAGCGGCGCCTTGTTTGAGGCGGGCAAGGAAGGCTTTGCAAGTGGACATGAGGTCATGGAGTTGGGATTGTGGGAGAGGGAGATCGTGCTGGATATCTTGTACGGATTCTATACGAGCAACCATGTAGCCGTCGAGTGATGCACGTTCGAGTATTCTGAATCTAGAAGAACCGAGCGTTTGCACCACGCTGCGACCGTCGGGGAGGATCTGGACGCTGGTGATTTCGAGAATAGTGCCATAGTCAGACTGGGGAGCGCCTGGCTTGGGGGACGAGACCATGCCGAAGCGGGGGGAGGGAGAACGGAGACAGCGGCGGAGCATGAGACGATAGCGGGGTTCGAAGAAATGGAGGATGATGGGGACGCCGGGGAAGCTTAATTGACAGACGAAGATGGGGGTGGAGAGACGGGCGAGACGCTCCTCGTTGTCGAAAGCGTTAGCGCGGGCATGGTAGAGGGCGGGATAGGCGTGGAGAAGGATGGCGAGGAGGGTGGCGTTGAGAGGGGTGGACTGGAAGTAGAGGGGGGGGACGGGAGAGCGGCAGATGGGGCAGGAGGGACTGTGGTCGAGGGCACGCTGGAGACACTTTGCGCAGAAGGAGTGCTGGCAGGAGACGATGGTGCACGGCTGGAAGAAGAGCTGGTAGCAGATGTGGCAGGTGAGCTCCTGCTCGATGTCCTTGTGCTGGGCGAGGAGGGCTTGGACGTTTGTGAGGGCGACGTCGTTTGTGCCGTGGGGGGGTGCAGCGCAGAGGGGACAGGGGACGGTGTGGCGGGCGCACTGGGAGTGACCGCAGACGAGCGTGGACGGTGAGCAGAGTGTTTGTTGACAGACGGGACATTCGAGGAGGGACTGCATACTTACAATAATTTGATCTCACGTGTATTTATATTCCGAGTTCATGCCACGACGACTGCTTGTGCCCCAGGACGATCTGACCCTCCCCGGCCTCGCCCTCGGAAACACGACGGCCGTGATCGCGGCACACCAGCTCTATGCAGTCGAGCGATGGATCGTAGATCGCTCTGCCCTCCTCCGTCTGCTCGTCGTCTACACCGCAGATCCTGCCCACGCCGTCCGCCTCCATGTTTACGAGGCCGACGACGACGCTGCCTGGTCCGCCGCCCTCCGAATCCTCGCTGCCCAGTCCGGCGCTAAACCGAAGCACTCCCCCGACGGCGTCCTCATGCTCACCTCCCTCGCCCACTTCCGCTCCGACTACACCATCGTCCTCGTCCCCGACGGCGTCTTCTCCCCGCCCGTCCGCCACCAGCTCTACACCAACATCAACCTCCTCCGCCTCGGTGCCAACCCCCGCACCGCCCTCACCCTCTCCCCCCCGAGCGAGTCCACCAACGAGCGCTTCCTGTCCGCCTACCACACCCGCCCCCCGCTCGTCGTCGCCCTCGTCGCCCTCCTCCAGGCTGCCCTCGCCCTCTTCGGCTACCCGCTCTCCACTGACGGGCTCCTCTGCGACGCCACCCTCCACGCCGCTGCCCACTGGTCCACCCTCTTCGCCACGCCCTCCGACCGCACCGTCCACCCTGCCCTCCTCGCCGCCCTCCTCTCCCTCGTCCTCTCCACCCGGAACAAGCTCGCCCACCTCGGCTACTCCCACCTCCTCCCCCAAGACCCCTTTGCCCACCCCCCCACCGGCCTCTCCCCCGCCCTCGCCGCCTTCTCCCAGTCCCCGGCCCCCTTCGTCCCCCTCACTCCCCCACTCATCGCCACCATCTCCGCCTCCTTCCACTCCAGACGCCTCTCCCGTGTCATCCGAACCAGGCTCAACTCCGACTCCACCCCCACCTCCTCCACTCCAGACTCCCTCCTCGCCCCCACCCCCCACCTCCCCACCTTCATCAACATCCTCCAGTCCTGCCCCGACTCTGCCCCCGACTCTCTCACCGCCCTCTGGTCATCCCCCAGCCCCCCACACCCCACCCACACACCCCAGCGGAAACAGAAACAGCTTACCGTCAGCGACGGCGACAATGCCCGAA
>Ga0307517_10008272_pt1 | contig 14951 bp, 25 predicted proteins | sample 23_EM_MG_FD_194515 | JGI IMG/M metagenome (GOLD analysis project Ga0307517, IMG submission 194515) | Populus trichocarpa ectomycorrhiza microbial communities from riparian zone in the Pacific Northwest, United States - 23_EM | ecosystem: Host-associated > Plants > Roots > Unclassified | place... | reverse complement strand
GAAGCTTGTCAAAAATAATGTCGATGCAGACGGCTGGCTCCAGAATACAGTTAACCCGATCACGTTTCACGATCCTCTTCCAACTGCAGAACATAGTCCAGAGGGTCATGATCAGGCGTTCATCTTGTTACTTCAAGCAGCCTGGCATTCATTTTCTCTTCATAACAATTCCCGTGGATTGTAAGGTGCCAAGTGACTGGTGACTCGGCGCATTTATCATTTATTGATGAGTTGTAAACAACGAGCGCCAAAGATGTATACTAGAACAACAATCCTTTCTCATAAGAGTGGCTACGGACTCGGAGATTTTGCCATGGGATATTCTACCGTCCAACCACTTGAGCTTGTGGCTTTATCGGTGTTGTCATCCTTCAGGCGCGCCCCACTTCATTTCAATCTACTTCTTACTTTCAACAAATCCGTAGCTCGTGTTAGTCTACACAAGGGTTTTCAGGTATATCCCCTTCTTCCCCATTTACCCTGTGTGCTTTCACTGTCAACGTCGACGTCCACCTGGCATATTTCCTATCCAGTGCACCTGAATTAAACCTTCTCTTAAACGCCAAGAAGAAAATGACTGTTGGCCTATCCTTGCCGGACGAGTGTTTCCCACAATCCGTCATTTGCCACGCAATCGTTATGTAAACTGCACCCAATGATAGGGCCCATCTGGCATCAACCGTGGATACCGGGGCACAGCAATCCTCTATTCGCTGATGAGCGGCGTTCTGGCTGAACTCTAATCAAAAATTGCACTAAATTCTTGCTGCCAACTCGTGTTCTTTGCTTTCCCCCTGTGCCATACATATACGGCCAAACGTCTTCCCTTGTTATTTCCCACCCTTCAGTGTCATCCCAACGCTTGAGCATCTCTATAAATATTTGGCCCTCCATCAAACTCAGCTGCCTCCACTAAAGGTTTATGTCGACCCCTACGGAGACTATCAGTCCTACCACGCGTAAGAGAAATCCGGGAATCGGACTACAGGACGAGGAACAAGGTCTCGGTCACGATGCTCCAGCGCCCAAGGTACTTTCCCCAGGGGCGGAGTCGTCAAGACGCCGTCGCCTGCACGAACTAACTCTGCATTTCGAAGAGAACAAAGAGGAGCTGGTCAAGTTCTGGGATCAATTTACGCGTAAGGGGAAGAAAAAAATCGGTGTCGTTGAAAGCTTTCGTGCACTCTTGTTCTCGTCTTGTAGGCTTTCATTGAATGATGGCGGTATCCAATGTGATTTGAACTTAATTTATTTCATACACTAGGGCTCAACATCTTTCTGATTGTTATACCCATAGCATGGGTCTCAAAATTTCTAGAGTGGGATTCAAAAGCTACCTTCACTCGTACGTTTTGGCTAGTGCTTTTCTCTAAACCAATCTAAATTCTTTCAAAGTTTGTTTCTTCGCAATTGTCCCCCTCGAACATTTGTTTGACTATGGGGGCGAACAGATGGAACATTATTTGGGAAAGGACTTGGGTGATTTGCTTCTCGTCACTCTGAACAAGTAAGTACAGGGCATCGTGCTCACTGGGAGGTACTATATGCACCTTATTTTGGTTTAGCGCGGTAGAAGCGACTTTGGCGATCATCCTATTGAAGAAATGCGAGTAAGTATGTGCAGAAACGTTTATTTGTGTTCCACGAACTTATTACATCCTTAGGTTGGTGTTACTAAAGTCGACGGTTGTTGGTAAGGACTGTCCTTTCATTCCGGACAACCACTGAAAAGACTTACACATGTTAAAAGGCGTCGTGATTTTGCATCTTCTGCTCGTTCCTGGGACCTCATTCGTCACTGGAGGAGCACGGATAATCCAGCAAGATCTTCATCCACATTTGACCCAATTAAACCATTCCTTGTTAATGCTAGGGTGAGATGTCACTATCAATTACACCTCTCAAAACTAAAATAACTCCATATTTTAGGGTTTTGAGCTTTCTTTTACCGGCCGCCTTTTTTTCTGCCATCAACACTTCATTCACACCGTCTGCTGAGGTTGCTGCAGTAAGTGTCGTCACCGATGAAACCCGCAAAATATTCCTCCAAATGAGTCGCGGCCTCGCTATCCTGCTTCTTGTAGTGTGAGCTTTAATCATTATTACCACAAACAAGGGCCTTTCATCAGCACCCACCTCTAGCTATGTATGCTCTCGGGTGTACCTTCATAATCCTCCCGGTGAAGACAATTCCCTGAACCTGGCAACGGCCCCCCTTGCCCCTGAAGCTCTGAAGGACCATGTTGCTCGCCTTCGAGACGAGGACCCAGAGGTGAATCAGTGGGTCTGCATCAGCGTGCTGGCCATTTGCCTTGGACTCATGGCTGCTACGGCGGAATTTGTGGGCCTTGTTATTCTACTCTCTTACACAATAGATATGCTTACAACGGTTCAAAGATGGTTCACAGCATCGATTTCGTGCGAGAACAGTCTGGCATAAGAGTCGAGTACGCGCAACTAGTTTGAATGTTTTAGCGTAAACTCATCCCGCGCTCTTCAGATGGTTTGGGTTGATCTTACTTCCCGTCGTCTCTTTCGCAGCAGATGGAACTGTCGCCGTTGTCTATTTCATTCGTTACATGTTTCGACACTTTTTCCGCTCGCCCACCCCTCCAAATACTCTGGCAAAAGGGGAAGCAATCGACCTCAGTATCCAGTTCACTCTCTTTTGGATGCCTTTCCTGGTTCTTCTCGGCTGGTGGACAAACAAACCTCTGACCCTTTTGTTTGGTAAGAATTTCACAGAAGGCATCATTGTCGAACTACCTTGGCTAATATTATCATAGATATATTTGAAGTGGCCATCCTGCTTGGTTCTTGCTTCCTCGTCAACTACGTAACCGCAGACGCGAAAACCAATTGGGCAGAAGGTGTTGCGATGGTTACTTTCTATATCATGATCGTGAGTCTTTTCTTTATACCCAAATTCTGTCTATCGACTACTTCCTCGCTTTCAGGCTCTTTGCGCATGGTTCTACACAGGACAGCCAGAAATTGGATTTCTGTCTCAATGCGAGAGTGTCGCTGCAGCGATCGCGAGTGCAGCGACTGGTGGGCCCGCAGTAGATTGAGATGGTCACCATATTGTGGCCAACTTTGTTATCCAAGAGAAGGTGGGCATCTCGTATTTTCTCAACTGGTGTATAATTTATTCTGCGGATAAATAATAAATAACTCTAGTTTGATAGTTGAAGGCGTGCTTGCGTAAACGCCGAAGCGATATGAAGTTATTGGATGGAATGAGTGTCTAGCAACGGACCCGAAATAGATCGTCCCAGAGCTTGAACATCACGGTGAATGATAGCAGTGAGTTTCTGCCTAACCAAAACGTTATAGGGCGAGTCTTGCTCATGGGGGGTGGCGGGTCCTTGTTCCACGTCTCCCATCCATCCGGTTAGTCCTTTGGACGCCAAATCCACGTCAGAGTCTCTTTGAGAGATAGCGTCCAGGAGTTCATGAGTGGGAACTGGGTCGCCAAAAGTGATACTAAGATGCGCGCCGATCCTTGGTAGGTATTTATAAGGGAAGGGTCGACCTTCTGGCATCAGTTGGTCAAAACCCGTAAGCCACATGGGAATCACGATGGGAGGGACTTTCGCCTCCATCAGAATGCGGCCTCTAATATTCAATGAGCAGAGCAATAAAAATGATGGACGAGTTACTAGGTATACTGACACGCCCCATTTAAACCTTGGCAAACACGCATTGCCGTGACCATCTCGAGGGTATGTATTTGGTTGGTTAACCTTGCCTTCACCATAGAGGTGCACCTGCATAAAGGCGGTGCATTAAGAACACCTGATGATTATCAGATATGTAGAACGTACCCAACCCCCTTGATTTACTTTTTGAATGGCTGTGCCGACTGCAGCTTGATGAATGCCTTCACCACGGAATGTTTCCAAAGTTTGACCGAGGGTAAAGAATTTGGAAAAGACCCTTGCTAGCATAGCGAGTGTGAGTTGCGATGATCACTTGTAAAAGGACGGCTTTTACGGGTTGGTAAACATGATGTCGGATGCACCAAGCGCCCAGCGTGTTGTGCGAGAGCTGAAATAATATCGTGCGGGTAGCACACCCCATGTCACAGGGTCATCTAGACTGGAAGGGCCTTAGGATATCGAGGGATGTACGAGCGAGCTTAAAGCGCACGTCGAGATGTGGTTGCAAACTGGAAATCACGTCAATTGATTAAACTGAATGTAAGCACATGAGGGCGCACCAGTGATAACACCGTGACCGGAGTTTCGTTTTGGGTTTTCAAGGGCGGCCTTGAGCGTCTGTAGACCGCTGACTTGAACTGTGCAGAGACCCGAATTGAGAAAAGCTTTGCAGATGAGGCCAACTGCGCTGACGGTCGCCGTGGACAGCACCGCCAACATGAAGGATTGAGAAAAGAGGCACGGCCGGTGACTGCCGAGATGACATAATGAGCCCAACCCCAACGAAAAAAAATCGAACGAGGAGTAAGCTCGTATTTTATTCTATTTTATTTACCCCGTTCAAATTGTGAGGGGCAGCGCACCCGCGCCCAGCGACGATGTTGGCCCTCATGGCTTTGAGCTCCCTCGCCGCCCTCCTCTTTGTCTACCTATTCATGCCAGCGCTCTGGCTCTCTATAATGTCCGTCGACGAGTCCCTCGACGCTCATGAAGCTGGTCTCGCGCTCGTTGCTTCCCGTACGTCTTCTTGTTCGCTTTGTCGTATTGGCCCCATCTCACAGACACTCCAAGGCAACCCATTCCGCGAAACAGGCCCTCCGGCCAACATGGCGAAGCTTATCTTGTTGCGACACAAAGTTCGTGCCATCCGCTTTGCTACTCCTACCCAACTGCTGACACACCCTTTTAGATTCAAACAAACAACAGGAAGCGACGTAGCTCCTCACATTCACGACAAGCACCACGAACATACGCTATCCCCTCGTCTCGCCCAAAAGCATCCTGGATGCGCTTCGGGAAACCATTTGGGGGAAAACAGTATCACTGACGCTGTCATCACCCGCTCTACCCCGGTCCACTTACACCTTCTTGTCACCGTTGTTTTATTACTTACTATACCCAATATTCGAACTTCTTATGGATCTGTAACACCACTATCACTTGCTTTGTCGCCACTCCACTTTCAACCGTCCAAGCCTAATTCCCTTCGATTCCAAGATTACAAAACATTATTCAATGACATGTACTATATTACATTCCAAGAGGGGGGGAGAGGGTTCAATGGATTAATTCACGCAAAATGGCGACTCTTATCTGTGATAACAGATAGCATGCTTGGTGCTGGTTTGACTCCTTTGTTTCCAGTCGTCGATGAGGTCGGGTCCTGGGTGATCGACGCCAAAGATCCCTTGCGCGAAGAAATCGTCCCTGTCTTGGATTTTGCTTTCCCATGTCCCGTTATTGCTGACCCTCCCACTGAGCGAGAGGTCCCAGCATTTCGCGACCTGTTTTCCAGGGCAAACCATTGCTTGCTGGAGTCATTTATCTGCCCCGCCGATATGCGGAAAGCGGGACCCTAATGCCCAAATTCAATTTACTTGACCATTGAATAGACCTCAGGACACACCATAGTATCATCAAATTCTGACATCTCAGAGTCCTGCAACGAACCCCTGGCTCGGTCTCTGGAGTTCAAAGTTTTCACCTGAGGATCTTCTTCTTTTTGATCTTTTTCAAGCCAGGAAACGTCTGTTGGATCCATCGCTACGTCCTCCACCTGCCATCGCACGTATGTTTAGGAGTGTAAAAATTAGCAAAAATAAATAACATACTGCCTCTTCTTTTCTCTTGCGTACTTGGCGTATGAGCTCTTCGCGGGAGATAGTTTCTTCCTCCTGTTCATCATCCTCATCCCGTTCTTCCTCGTATTCTGTAAGGATATTCCTGCCGCCGAGGACGTCATTTGATTCGGACTGGTTGACGAGGTAAGAAAATTCCTGGTCATCATCCTGGAGTGTTTGCTTGTATGTATCCGCGAAAGCTCGCGTTGCCTCGTTTGCGCCTAGAAACCTCCACTTAGCCCAGAAAACAAACCACAAAGGAAAGACATACCAAGATCCTTGATATCTCCACGCTCGATCATCTTCAACTTCTTCATAGCACGGCGAGCTTTGCTATTATCGCCGTCTTCACTCTCCTCGTCACTATCATCGACCCCGACACCTCGCTGACGTTTCCTATGTTCACCTTGCACCACCGCCATGTGGATTTTCTCCAGTTTTTGGTCTGCTTCTTCCGCTTGTTCCCTGTGGAAGAGACATTTGCGTGAGTCGTCCATTTCGAGATTGTTGAAGCAAACTTACATAAATTTCTCATGGACAAGCCCAGCAGCGACGGTAGCATCATCCATTTCCTTGTCATCCATTAGGACGTCAAGTGTCTTATCCAAATCCTCACCATCTTCTTCATCGTCATCCTTCGGTTTGGCGAACCCAAATGTATTCTCGTCGTCTGATTCCGCTGCTTCGTTTTCCAAGAAGGCAGACAGATCTACACCCTTCAGCCGATCATGGGTACGTTTCTCTGCCTTAGTAGCACCACGAGCTAACATTTCAAAAGCATCACGCTTTCGGGGAGGAGTGGTGGCCAGAGGAGAAACGGGACGCAAGCCAAATGGTGGAGGAGTTGCTGCCTTTCGCAGTCGGCGAAGGGGTAACTGCTCGGGAGAATCAGGTTGCCGAAAAGGACTGGATATGGATAGAGTGCGAAGAGGTGCGCGAGGGCGAGGTTGCAAAGGCGAGATCAAAGGCGCACGGAAACTGTCGCCGCTGGATAGACTTTGTGAGGGAGACGGCCGATAGATCTCAGGGCTTCCATTTTCTGGTCTTGTCTGAGTGAGAAATCTAATGGGTTTGAATTTGAGAACGTTAATCCAAGGGAATGGCGATACAACTCACCCATGGTCGTTGACATACAACGCAGAACTTGCTTTGTCGGGTTTCTTCTTCGCCGCCTCGAGAACGAAGGCTTGCTCTTTCTCGAAGATTGCATCGGCCTTACGGATTAAGCTGCCCTGGACTTGGAAAGCCGGCTGGAGGTTAAGCGCAGAAGTGACATCCTGGGTCAACTCAAGGTTGACTGTAGGCTGGGGTATGCGTTGTTCACTAATATTTGCCTAAGAGAGGTAAATATATGAGGAAGCCAAATAAGGACATCACCCACCTCGCCTGCATCTGACCGCCGCCCACCACTGTCTGCCTTGACGGATGACTTTCGCCTCTCTGTCGCATCCTCAAACAAATCAGAAAATCCTGGTTGTAAAGGGGCAGTGCCAAACACATCCGGTTCACGCTGCGAGAATTGCGAAAATCCATCGAAGCCGTTTGAGCCCTCCATTCCGACGAGAAATGGTTTAAGGGTGGGAGTAGGTGTCGATATACCATGTAAAGGCGAAGCTTGCTGTAACTTCGCCGCGAAAGATTGTGTGAGGGTGGAAGACCGCAACGAGGAAGGACTTTCCTCAGAGATCAACTCTTTCAAGGGACTTCGTTGTTCTTGAACACCTCCAACCTCCAATTGAATGTCTCCATTTCGCGCATTCCACCCTCGTGATGGGAATGTTGGAGACAGAGACGGACTTCGCACCTCTGTAACGTCGAAGATCGAGCGGGACGAATTGGACAATGATTGACGACGCGCGAGGGCTTGGTTTTCCTTATCTTCAGTGCCACCGTACATGAGCGCGGTATCATTCTCTTTATCCTGTTCATCCTCAGTATATAGGTCGCTTGATGAAGTAGAACGGCGATATCGTTCCAAATCTTGAGGTTTCATTGGCACGTTCTCATCAATCTCATCGTCAGAGTCGGATTGGACGATCATTCTGCGAGATGTGGATGTTCGAACCTTCCCATCTTCATCATCGTCCAGCAATTCTTCTACTATCAAGATAGGATCTTCGTCCATCGGCGTTTTTTCGTCATCTTCCTCCTGCCCATGACCCGCCTCTTGTTTGGCAGGTTCAGGCGAATCCGAACTTTTGAAATCAGGACTCCAGTCTTCGTCGCTCCCTTCGGCTTCATCGTCCCCTTCGACGTCCATTTTGTGGGCCGCATTCAACTCCGCAGCCTTGAGAACCTTTTCTGCTAATGAGTCGACTGCCATAGACAAGCCCTCGGGTTGCACCTCGGGTTTCGCTCTTAAATGGCCTCCATGTTTCTGCCAGGCTTCTTCTTTCCGCTTGGTAGCCTGCTGCGCCTCTTTCCGAACTTCAGCAGCCATGATTCGATTTAAAACCACCTGGTCAACCCTGGTCGTCGCCTGCTGAGAAATAATGGAAGCAATGCCATTCTGGCTTAGACCGACGATTGGAACGGCAACTTTCGCTGTGCGAACTTTGGCTAGCTGCATTTGGCGCTTGCGTCCTTCCGAGATGCGCTGTTCTTTCGGATTTTTGCGTTGCTCCGCCAAAGCCAGCTTGTTGGGGCTGCGGGGAACGATCTCTAAATCGTCGTCGTCATCACTCAAATCCAAATCCACAGGAGCTTTTTTGCTATGTATCAGTTTTTGCTTCATGTCCTGCAGGTCCTTGTGCCTAGATTTTTCCATAATGTCCTCCAGCATTTCAGAAACTGGTGGAGGTTCAAAATCGTCGTCGTCGTCGTCTTCAGGCAACTCTAGGATATGAGAAGGTCTTTGGGCCGTCGCTGATCGACTGTTGTCTAGTGGAGACGAAAATGGTTCAATTGGGTCCGATGTTGGAAGTACAGGTTCTAGCTGTTTCGTGTGTCCTCCGTGACTATAGATGGCTTAAACATATGAACAGATATATGATGTGCCACTACTCACATTTTCGCAAAAAAGCTTTCAACCGTATATTTCGATGACTTCTCATTTCTGGGAATGGACACAGTCGCTTGAGCGGCTAGGCGCCCGCGCTCCTTGACTATCTCTGTCATATCTTTTTTCGTCGGAGCCTAGGGGGGATTTCAGTGAGTGCCGTGTCACGAATACTTCCGGCATACCTTGAGTTTCCTCGACTTGGGCTTCGTGCCACTGGGTCGTCTTACTTCGCTTGATGGGCTTTCACTAAATTCCAGTGGTGCAACGCTAGCACGCGAAGCAGTAAGAGGTTTCCTCCTTCCCATTGAACGCGGCTTGGTGAGGATGTTAGCCGGCATATCATCTTCAGATGTCGGTGGTGTGGACAAGGAGGGTGATTTCGGTGAAATGAGATTCTGAAGTTGACTCGAGGACGACGGAGTGGTGGAAGATGAACCCTTTAATGCCTCTGGTTCGGAGTCTGAGTCTTGGATTACTCTGCTCTTTCGTGTATGGCCAACCGCAGGAGGTGAAAGGACAAAGGATGGCTTGGCAGAAAAAATCTGAGGAGGCGAGTCGAGAGGAAGGCCACAGAGTACGTCATCGGAGGCTGATGGCGGAGGTTCCAATACACGCGGTTCCATTCTTAAACTTGAGTCCGTGGATGTCCCCGCAGCGACATGAAGTAAGTTGGGTTGCCCAAATAGTGAGGTAGTGCGTGGGTCATTCTCTCCGGGATGATCATCCTCATCTTCGTCGAGGCGCTTTAATTCAGTACGCCACGCATAATTGAATTTAGTAGATTCAGGCGCTTCATCATCATTGGTGTCGCACCATCCAGGGTGATTCGTTCGAGGTGAACTAGGCGGAACTTCCTCTGATAGACCTGGAGGTGCGGTGCAATGAATACTATCCGCGTTCCCGTGAATATGTCCTAGAAATGTAACAGAGATCCCGGCATCCTCTGCTGGAGGTTCCTCTCGACGTCTCCCATACGTTCTCAGAGGGCGCTTTACCAGGGCCGACGCGTCAGGAGCAAGTTGAGGCGACGAAGAGATGGTGGAATCTGCAACAATTGAATATTCCTTTCCAATTGACATGTTTGGGGAGGAAGACGAGGAAACGAGCTGTCCAGGTGTGGGGAACCAAAGGTTTACGATTCGCTCATGCGATGGGACCTCCGTGACACATCCCTTGTTACGGCTGTTACTGTTCGCGTTTATGGTAACACCCATCAGACGCAAACAAGTCAACGCGACGTGTTTTTGTAAGTAATCAACCCAAAGGTTCTGGTTGGATTAACATCAATAAAATCTGGATTTACAGCAGTTCCGACCTCATGGCATGTCTGGAAATATAATTTATGTTTTTCCACGCCAATCCCACACGTTAAGAACAGTCACTCAGCTTTTAAGTAAATAAATAACTGTCAAGGATTGGAACGGCCTGACAATTCCTCCTGAAATAAATTGTTATACACTATGTAGTATGTATTTTTCAATACTCAGAGGGCGAAGTTTAACGTTTGGCCAGACATCGAAGCGGGCTAATTGTTCGTGAGAAAGACTCGGCATTCGGCGCTTGCAGGAGCAACTCGGGATCCGCCGGTTCAGTCATCCCTTCACTTTTCTGGTCACCCAACTCATCCCGCCTCTAGAGTGAGTAGCACCACCGCCGAGTAACTAAGGGTTCTGACATTACTTTTAGACCATGGCGTCAAAAGCAGCCTCTGTTGCGGTCGTGCGTTAGATTTCTGTTCTTCATTTTGACACGTCCAACTGTTATTTTCTCCAGGATTTTTCCCGCATCTACTCCTCTCTTGGACTCGGCAAGGGTAAGTCTGCCACTTGTAAGACGAACTCCCTTAACATCCCTTTTTAATCTTCTTCAGAGACGATCGCTTCTCTCCAAGCCTTTCGCAAGCGTCACAACGAGGCTCAACGGTTGTCGCATCAATATAACAACCAACCAACGACAGTCGATTTCGCCCATTACCGGTCCACGTTGAAGAACCAAGCCATTGTTGACGAGGCAGAGAAGATCTTGAAGGAGTTCAAACCTGTCACCTATGACGTGAACACACACGTGAAGGCCATCGAGACTTTCGAGGCCAAGGCTGTGGGTTTCTTCCCTGCATATTGGAAACAATAACTCAACAGCTGGAACTCTCCTCCAGGTTGCCAAAGCGAAAGAGACGGAAGAGAAAATTGATGTTGAACTGAAGGAACTCCAGGCGACCCTTGCGAACATCGAGCAATCTCGTCCTTTCGAACAATTGACGGTGCGTACATCAGTACTTTTTCGAGACCATGAACTAAATCCAAAAGTTCAGCTTGACGACGTCGCCAAGGCTCATCCCCGTATCATCGAGACTGTCGAAACTATGCTCAAGAAAGGCAAGTGGACCGTGCCAGGGTACAAGGAGAAGTTTGGCGACCTCAACGTCATGTAAATGGATATCCTCTCATAGAATGCATGACATGCTTGTGGCTCAATATTCTGCCCATTTGTTGGAACCACAACATTGTGAGAGTTAAGATGGGGTTTTCTGGCAATTGGACCCATTCGAATATGACAAACGACGCGCTCATTCGATGAATACTTACGCCCCATGGCGCGTAGACCAGGCAACTAGCGAATTGGCAACTACAGGCGTGCTACTGTCAACTTTTGCAGTATATTGCAGAGCAGCAGAGTTTTCCCCCCCCTTTGAACCTGCTTCTCAGTCATCCAGCGCAGTCAGTCCGGTTCTATTCCTGATTGAATTTAGACTTACAACCCAAGAATACTTATTGAGTGTGGAGGAAGGCGAACAACAGCAGCGTTTGGTGTTTTGGTTTGAGACTCAGAAGGACGGTCGACTTGGCTTGGAAAGTACTAATAGTAATGAGAAGGGAGTGGGCATACAGATGAGACCATGTATTTTATCATCAATTTCTATGATTTATGTCAAAAATCATCTACCTTATCCACGATGCGTTCGGTGTCTTGGCGGAGACCGGGATGGGGTGGTGTCGTAAATGAGATGTAAATATTCTGCATCCCCCAGCAAGGGTGACTGCATAGTAAACTCCCTTAATGGCTTATCGCCCTTTATCGCCACTGCATTTCGATATACTTTCAAGGTGCCGGACATCTAGGGCTCGGAAGTCCTAGTCTTGAAAGAAGATGTAAGCTTTGAGGCGCTAAATGACACCAGCTTCAAGAGCTGGCCCCGAGTTTGCATTTGTAATGACGCGAGATACTGTTCTGTCGGATGAAGATTGAAACTCTGGGTGGTGTCCTGAAAAGGAAGTGACTTCTCGCGCATATTTAAATTATCGTGATGGTCGATCGTCAAGGGCCAGTCGCCTCATAAAGCCTCAACAAACCAATCTAACCCCCCACTTGCAATGGCTTCCCTGACCTCCTTACAGTACGAAGATCCCCAGGCTGTGTTTGACCTCCTCTCTCGCCAGTTCAGTTTAGACGAGAATGTTCTTGTCGAACTCACCAAAACCTTTCTTGAGGAGTTCAAGACTGGACTTGGGAGCTATAATCATCCTATGGCCATGATGTGGGTTTTGAGATGACGTTTTCGACAAATTACATCTGATCCCAGGGACATTCAGTCCATCCTTTGTCACTGGAGTCCCAGACGGGACAGAGACTGGGTATGTGCACGCTACTAACTTGGGGAAAGGCAATAAGCACCTAACCTCGCAATCCAGAACCTTCCTCGCCCTCGATCTCGGTGGTACCAACCTGTGCGTACTGTTTCCAAAAATTCTGCGAGGCAAGGTCAATGTGCGCTAATCTTGCACCATCTCTTACGTGGACAGCCGCGTGTGCGAAGTCGTGCTCAACGGTGATAAGACCTTCAACCTCGTTCAGCAAAAGTACAGAGTATCCGAAACGCTCAAATCAGGCGAAGCGACCGCACTATTTGGTAGCTATGAACATTTCTTTCCCTTTTCGCTTGGCTTATGCTGCGTCTAGATTACCTCGCCGATTCCGTGGACGCGTTTTTGACGACACATGCGACAACCGACTACGTTTCACCCACAGATGATATCCCACGCGATTTCTTGGCTGATGTCCATCTTGGTTTAACTTTCTCCTTTCCTGTCGAACAGACAGCTCTAGGTTCAGGGAAAATCCTCACTTGGACCAAAGGTTTTTCAGCGAAGAACGCTATTGGAAATGATGTTGTCAAACTTTTGCAAGACGCCTTTGATAGAAAGCATATGCACGTAAAGTGTGTCGCGCTTGTCAACGACGTGAGCCTTTAAAGTTTGTTCGAAACTGTCGGCCGATATCGACACTATGTTCAGACAGTTGGTGCCCTTTTATCGCGCGCTTACACCGCCGGCGGATGTATTTCTGGTGCAATATTTGGAACAGGAACCAACGGCGCATACATTGAACAAATTGGTATGTTTTTTATGTCATTTTCAGTGGTTTGAGAAATTGATAAATTTGCCAGCCAACATCCCCAAGTTGGCTGGTACGGCCGCAGCCGCCCGAGGCGGCCAAATGGTTATTAACACAGAATGGGGAGCGTTCAATAACTCTGTGAGTCATCTTAGTTCCCAGAGCTCTTTATCCAGCTCTTACCTGATCATTAGCGCTCTCACCTTCCCTCAACTCCCTTTGATAACGCAATTGACCGACTCAGTATCAATCCGAAATACCAAGCATTTGAGAAATTCATTTCTGGAATGTATCTGGGCGAACTTGTTCGCCACGTCTTGCTTGCCTTAGTAGACGCTTCGCCTAAACCATTACTTTTTGGTGGAAAATCCACCCCTGCCTTGAATAAGCACTATGGTGTCGACACGAGCTTCATGAGCGCTACAGAGGAAGCATGGATTGGGGACGATCCTAGTGAAGATGCCTTCGACCTCCCTCCCCAGAGCATTGAATTAAGGAAAGAGGACATATCCCCCAAGGTGGTGGCCAAATTGGACAAAATTCGCGCGGCAATAGCAAAATTTTTGGGATTTAAGGAGGAAGCAATCTCCTTGAAGGATGCTGCGGTAAGCCTTTCCATCCTTTAAGTCACCACCTCGACCTCACGTCCCCGCAAAAAGGTTGTTCGTTGGATATGTTCCTTAGTTGCCAGGCGAGCGGCTTTACTAAGCGGCGTGGCACTTGCCACCGTGTTAATCCAGACAAAACACGCGTCTTTAAAGGGAGAACATACGCAGATCAAGGGGCCGAATGACAGGCTCGGTGTTGGCGTAGACGGAAGGTAAATAGGTTCTTTGGATTCGTTGGATCGACCACTCTGACCCGCCATCTCCAAGTCTTATTGAACACTATCCTAACTTTAAGAATATCCTTCGGGAATCACTGAGGTTACTGGTAGGAAAGGAAGTGGAAAGCCGCGTAGAAATCGGGCTCGCCAAAGATGGAAGTGGCGTTGGTGGTATGCAGTTTCTCTTCTTGAAGTGGTTGGTATCTGACAACTATCCTCCACAGCTGCCCTCTGTGCCCTTATGGCCCTTAAGACAGCCTCCTAACTTGTCACACTTAAACCTTGTAGTAATATTATTTTGTAAAGCACCATCTGTCGTCGATACCATTGCAAAAATATTAAATGTATGACCTGGGGTACTTCGGAGGTATTCGGCAAAAAAGGAAGAAAGGCAATAAATAGATTGTATTATGCTGCTAGTAGGTATCCAAGCTGTCTTGGTGAATCTGGTATGCCCTGCTAACCTTTTCCCAATCAAGGACATTCCAGAACTCCTTTAACCACGATTCTTTACCCCAAATACCATACCCTGCACTCATCCAGGCGTGTTCATACACAGGCACACAAAACAAGGGGAAAAGCGTGCCTCCAACATGGAGCACAGGGTGAGCCTTCTCCGCCTTAGATGAGGGCGCTGGCTGGGGGTTTGCGTCGTAGAGACTTGATGGTTGGTTGTATTGGAAAGAGTAGGGGGAAGGGCGACTGACGTGAATGAAGCGGAAGTGAGGATCGTAGGGCTTAGGGGTTGGGGTTCCAAGCGGGACGCCAGAAGCAGGCGACGAGGTGGTTGAGGAGCCTGAAGAGGGCACAGAAGGTAACGGAGGTGGTATGCTTGACTTCTTCCCGTGTTCTTCTTCGCCCAGAACGAAGCCGTTGTCGTAGTGCATGTTAGATCGCGACCTAACGAGCAACGTCGAAGGTCCGAATGTAGGGATAGCACCGAGATTCCC
>Ga0307517_10008271_pt1 | contig 14953 bp, 16 predicted proteins | sample 23_EM_MG_FD_194515 | JGI IMG/M metagenome (GOLD analysis project Ga0307517, IMG submission 194515) | Populus trichocarpa ectomycorrhiza microbial communities from riparian zone in the Pacific Northwest, United States - 23_EM | ecosystem: Host-associated > Plants > Roots > Unclassified | place... | reverse complement strand
CGATAGTGGTAGTTGCGATCTTTCCTGCGGCATTATAGGTATACTCCGTCGACCGTCCCAATCTTTGATTGTAAATGCGGGAGAGTTGACGGCCATTATAGACGAACCGGTCCGTGTCGCTGACATAAGAGGAGACCGTTGTGATACTATCCTGCAGGGAATCCGGCCGGTAGGCGAAATAAACGGTCGTCGCTAGTTGATTGTAGACCATGCTGTCCAGCAAGGGATGCGTCATTCCGGGGGTATTGACAGGAGGCTTGCCGGGTAGATCAGGGACGGGCGTATTGGGTTTGGAACAGCCGCCAGGCATCAGTAAAAGGATGATAGCCAATAGATGGAGGCATACCCAGGAGGGGAGCGCCCACGAAGGGTAATTTAAGGTCTTTTGCATCTGTAAAAGTAGAGAACATCCCGGCGGGCCTGAAGGGGAACTATCCATGGGTGACTGCCGGTCAATTTATGGCCGTTCCTGCTATCCCAACGGCGGTCCGGCGAAGTCCCGAACGAGATCCGGTGCAGGTCCGGCGCAGATCCCGGTCCGCTCTTACCGGTCGGGGGTCAGCAGCAATCGATGGAGGGCGCCGGTCAATTCCCTGCCCGTGTAGATCATCCGGTGAAAGCGGCTTACCGGGCGTATGCCCCTGATGGCATTGGTGAGAAAAACTTCTTCCGCCGCCTCCAGGTCTTCGACGGTGGTCTCTTTTTCTTCCAGCGTAAATCCCGCCGCGGCGGCCCGGGCGATCAGGCTGCGACGCATGACCCCTGCCACGCAGCCTTCCGACAAGGGAGGCGTATAGACCTTGCCGTCCCGGCAATAGAAAAGGTTGGCGATGGAACTGTCGGCGATCCTGCCGAAACTATTGAGAACGAGGCTGTCATCCCATCCCTGTCCGCGGGCATAGAGGGCTGCCATGCTGTATACGAGGTAATTGTTGGATTTGAGGGCGGAAAAGGCGTCGCAGGCCTTCCGGGCGCCGGGAAATAACCCGATGGTCAATCCATCCCATGGCAATTCCTGGCTCCAGGCTTCCAGGGGGCTGGTCTCGATAATATAATTTGCCGTGGCCCCGTCGGGATCCCCGGGGCCTTCCTCTCCGCGAAAGACCGTGAGACGTACGCGAGCCCCTGCTCCCGGTGTGGCGATTGTCCCCGGCGTTGCCGTTCCATGACCATTCTTTTCACATAACGCTTTGATCTCCCGGATGAATTTTTTTTGGGTATCTGTATAGATCCTGAATTGCAGAAGGCGGAGACCTGTCAGCAACCGCTCGAAATGATAGTCCCCCAGTTGGATCCGGCCGCCCTGGAACCGCATCGTCTCGAACAGGCCATCCCCATAGCGGAAACCACGATTGCCGGCTCTCAGCAAGGGCTCGCCGGAAGGAAGGATCGTACCGTTAAAATTTAAGAATTCGCTCATGACGGTTGCGCGATAATGCCGTTCTTGACGGCATACATCACCAGCCCGGCCATGGATTTGGCGCCGGTCTTGGTCTTCAGCTTATCCCGGATGGCCTCTACGGTGCGGGGGCTGATGTCGACGATATCGGCTATCTCCTTGGTGGTCTTTTCCTCGCACATCAGCTTCAGCACCGTCAGCTCTTTTTCGGTGAGGTTGACGTCCTGGGGAGCGCCCATTTCGGGCCGTTTGGTCCGCAAGCCTGTCAATAAGGCCTTATTGGTCAGCTCATTGAAGTAGAATTCCTGCTCATAGCAGGTCTTGATGGCCTGGTAGATGGTCTCGCTGTCGGAGTTCTTGGTGAGGTAGGAATTAGCGCCGATCTCCATCAGTTTGGAGATCATGGAATGATCGTTGTGCATGGAAAGGATGATCACCTTGACATGGGGATAGGCCTTGCGGATCTCCGGTAAGGTAGTGATCCCATCCATGATCGGCATTTGTATATCCAGTAAAATTACGTCGGGTTCGATATGCTTCAGGAGGTTCAGCAACTGCATACCATTATCAGCCTCAGCGATCAGTTCCACATCCTTTTTTACGGAAAGGGCCGTCTTTACACCCGCCCGGAAGAGAGCGTGGTCGTCTGCAATAGCTACTTTAATGGCCTGGTCGTCTGGTTTTTTCATACGATTATCTAATTTTCAGAGCGGATATGACACTTAACGTTCAAACCCGGTACAAATTGAAACAAAAAATGCAACACTTACTATAGGAAAACTACGAAATTACCTTATTTCGGATAATACGCAACGGCTTATTTGTCCGATCCACTTTTACTAAGATAGGTTGTTTTTTTACGATAAACAATTAGAAGATCTACCTGCTGTCCGTTCGTTATTCTACGAACCTGCCCGTAAAACCCGAATAAATAAAATCGGGGAATAATGCTCTTGTCCACATAGTTATCAACATATACTTTTGTTATACAAGTTGATTGACGAGGATTAGCAACCTCAAACCGTCCAATGTCCTAGAAACCGTCCAGAAAGATTTTCCAATATCCAATGAAGCCCGGCAAAGTCCAATGTCAATCAACTTTTTTTTCAAAACTAACTGATCCAATCCTATAGATCCATTGATCCAGGTTCCTATGAAAACGCCTCTCCCTTCATCCTATGAGATCCGTGCAGTAGTCCTCCTATGAGAAACGTCCAATGATCCTCCTGTGAGAAACGTCCAATATCCACCACCCTTGAGACAAAGATATTTCCGCCTATGAAAAGAACCCGTTTGAAAAATCCAATATTCTGAAGCATCGTCCAAAAATCCTTTGTTAAGCCTTATCCTCTTTTGTGACACCCTGATCTTGATAAAATAGTTATGCCTGCTTTTTTCAAAGCAGGTATTTTTTTTGCCCTAATAACATTGAGGTGAGTGGTCAGTGGTGAGATAGGTAGTAGAATCAGTCGATGAGCTTATTGCGCATCCCGTACATGATCAGTCCGGCGATGGTCTTGGCGCCCACTTTCGTCTTCATATTCTGGCGGATCGTTTCGATCGTGCGGGGACTGAGAAATACTTCCTTGGAGATCTCTTCGGTGGTCTTATCCTCTGCCAGTAATTTTAAAATGCGGATCTCTTTTTCGGAGAATTTGATGGGACTGGGGTAGAACTGCCGTACCTGCCGTTTGGTCTGCAGTTTGGACAGCACGGCCTTATTGACCAGGTCGTTAAAATAAAAATCGTCGTTCATACAGGTCAGGATGGCCTGGTAGATCTCATCGGGGTCCGTCGTCTTGGTGAGGTAGGCATTGGCGCCCATTTCCATCATTTTGGAGATCATTTCCTGGTCGTCATACATGGTCAGGACGATGATCTTGACATCCTCGTATTCTTTGCGGAGCATTCCGATCGCGTTGATGCCATCCACCTCCGGCATCCGGATGTCCATTAACAGTACATCCGGCTTTTTGATCTGCATCTTATGCATCAGGTCCTTTCCGTCCTCGGCCTCCCAGAGGATCCGCAGGTATTCTTTGTTCTTCAGAGCCATTCTGATACCGTCACGGAAGATCTTATGATCGTCCGCGATCGATACTTTAATTACTAATTCAGCAGTCATACCGGGCAGGTTTGTAAAATTAATAGGTATAGGTCTTAATTTTAATTGATAATCAGATTATTAACCCTTTCCCCGGCCGAAAGGACCGGGGCGTCTCAGAATACGGAAATATACCAATGTTATTGTTAGAATTTTTACGAACTGAGATGTAAATACTGCATAATTCAAAACGAGCAATTCTGCTATTGTATGGTATCTGCTTACCTTTTACATTTGTATCAGAAGTTGATTGATCGGGATCCATATCACAGACCATCTAAATGTCCATTTACCGTCCAGTAAAAGATTTCAATATCCAAGAAAAACCGAACATTAAAATCCAGTATCAGTCAACTTCTTCTCTTTAAAGCCAAGGTCCTCCTCACTTATAGTAGAATGCTCTTTGCCCGTGGTGTTTTTGCCGGCTGGCCGGTTGAAAGATCGGCTTAGGACCGTATCCTCCGAATGCCTCTCTTTATCCTTCGAAATATCTCTTATCTGTTATCCTCTGGCTGTGATCGTCCCTGGTCCCATTTCGCCTCGTACTGCCCCGTTTTTAAATCCAGTTATCCACCCCCTATTCCCCATTCCGGTTTATCCACATTTGACCAATAAATGTGAATATCGTCCTATCTAGTATATTCACCATGTCCCTTTTACGAATTTTACGATAGTAAAAATACTATTTTTATAGCGAAGAACTACCTAAATTTGGTATCGTAAACATCCTAGTAAAATTACATGAAACTCAATACCATCCTGAATTACAGGCAAATTAAGGCATTTTACCATAAATTTTGGCCGTTGGCTATCTTTTTTTTTAGGGGTTATTTAGTCCTACAAACTAACATTTTTCAAACCTCTAAAAACTTAGTAGTATGATGCAAAAAGAGTTACTCACCAAAACGGACTATGCCAATGTTGGAGAAGAGATCAGCCACGACCTGGGCAACTCCTTCGTAAAATCCTATGCAGCCGCTCACGGAAATGAAGTTTCTGCCTATCATGTTGGCCGCAATATCATCGAACAGATCCTCGCTCAGCCCGGCTGTGCAGGTCTGCGTTTTTACAATGCCATGAACGAAGCAGGTCAGAAAACCCTGGTATATGTTGGGGTTGACGCCGCAGGAAAAGATATCGTAAAAAGGGTTATGGTTCAACCTAATGGAACGATCGCCAGCGCCAATGGCACCATCGGCGACAGGGCCGGAACAGGCGGATGGGACTTTTTGACCTGGTTAGGCTTCTAGAGCAACAAAAGTTACTGAACGGATTAGGATTATATGAGGATGCCTTTTATATTTGATTAAAATTAAAGGCATTGCTTAGAAGTGTAAGCATTTTCTCAGATATATTACCCATAATCTTCTTCATTTTATTTACCAAAAGGAATAAAAAGGAAGGGTTATGGGTAATTTTTCTTTATTCTATTCTCAGCTTTGTCGCCGATAATTCATTCAACCGCCTGCCCCAGGTCGTCGATTTTTACGTTTACAGCTCTTTTACCATCATCGAATACACCCTTTTTACCTTCTTCCTGTATAAGGCCTTGAAGGAGAAGCTCTTTAAATATATTCTGATCACGGGATCGGTGGTCTTTTACGCCATCGCCATTTTCAACCTTTTCAAGGAGAAAAAGGAGACCTTCGATTCCCTGGCCGCCTCGGTCGAATGTATCCTGGCCATTATCTATATCATCTGCTTCCTGTACGAGCAGATAAAGGACCCCGCCAACTCCTTTATCTACTATTCGAAGAAGTTCTGGATCGTGATCGCCTTTTTTCTCTACTTTTCCTCCACGCTCTTTCTTTTCGTCTATGCGGATAACTTTACCAACGAAGAACATAAGAACTACTGGAACATTAATTTTATCTTCAATATCTTGAAGAATGCCGCTCTTTCCCTTGCCTTTGTCATGAAAAAAAGGGAAAGGACCGCCTATTCTTTAGAAAACCCTTATTCAGATCTGTACAACGAATGAACTAAAAATGAAAGCTATGGACCTTAACCCTAATCGCCTAGAGAAGCTTTAAATGAACCTCCTACAAATTTCCAGTTCGGGTAGCAGCGTATCGCTGGTATTATTCTTTGGTACCATCGGAATGCTGGCCCTCACTATCGGCCTGATCGTTTTTATCATCTTCCACCAGCGTAAGGTCATACGGTACCAGTTACGTTTGCAAAAAATGGAGCATGATCAGCAGAAAATGCTATTGAATGCTTCTATCCGTCTCCAGGAAGAAGAACGTCAGCGCATCGCCGCGGATCTCCATGACGATGCGGGTCCCTTGCTGGCCACGGCAAGGCTCTATCTGAACGAGAACCTGGTGAACCTGGATAAGACCAGCCAGCTGCAAAGCATCTATAATGCCAAACAGATCATCGACGATACGATCCAGCTCATCCGCAATATCTCGCATAGCCTGATGCCCCCTACCCTCAAGAACTTCGGGCTCGAATCCGCCGTCAACGACCTGTTCCAGAAGATCAGCGGGTCGGGCAGCATGAACGCCAGCTCCCGTTTCCATGACTATCGCGAACGCCTGCAGGCGGAGAACGAACTGATCATCTTCCGTGTCATCCAGGAGCTGGTGAACAACATCCTCAAGCATAGCAATGCCAGCTTCATACACCTCACGCAGAACACCAGCGGCAACCGGTTCTTCATCCGCCTCCACCACGACGGCAGGGGCATCACCCAGACGGATTTCGAAAAACTGAACAAGAGCAATGTGGGACTGGGCCTGAAGAATATCCAGAGCAGGCTGAAAGTATTGCATGGCAAGATCTTTTTCGAGAAGGACATGTCACAGACCTATTATAAGGTCACTATAGAATTGTTGAAGGAAGACGAGGACAAGCTCAGCGGATAGGAAAACTTGATTTTATACTGTATCTTTAGGGTACCTCTGCAAATCTCGCAATACCTATGGGAGTTATTAAAGTTGCAATAGCTGATGACCACAAAATATTCCGGAAAGGAGTTATACTTTCCTTGCGGCCTTATAACGCCATCAAATTCGTTCAGGAAGCTGAAAATGGCCAGGAACTGCTGGATGGCCTCGCCGCTTCCGAACCCGACGTCGTCTTAATGGACCTCCGGATGCCGCTGAAAGACGGGATCGAGACGACCAAGATCATCGCCAAACAATACCCCTCCATCCATATTATCGCCCTGACCATGTACGAGGACGAACGTTTCGTCAGCCACATGATGGAGATCGGCGCCAATGGGTACCTGCTGAAAAGCGCCGACCCCGCGGAGATCAAAAGAGCCATCGTGGAGGTGGCCACCAAAGGCTACTACCTGAACAACTTCGTCAACCGCATCCTGCTGAAGAAATCGCATTCCCGCACCAAGATCGTCCCCAGCCTCAGCACCGAGATCACCCTCAACGACCGGGAACGGGAGGTCGTCAAATACATCTGCATGGAATTCACCGCCCAGGAGATCGCCCAGAAGATAGATGTCAGCCCCCGGACCGTGGAGGCGATAAAGGACCGGCTAATGGAACGTTTCGGCGCCAAGAATACGGCCGGATTAGTATTTTTTGCCGTCAAGAACAATCTTATCGATTAAGGCTCTATATTCGCACCCAAGCTAAGACCTCTACGCTGTGAAGACCCGGTTGATCCCCCGAAAAAATGAGTTATGCTCAAGACCGGCAATACCTTTATTGATTATCTTTTAGTAGCCATTCGCTTTCTCCCGCTCCTGCCGGTCCTGCTTATCTTTTTCAAGAAGCTCTACCTGAAAGAACCGTTGAATTTCCTCCTCATCCTCTGCCTGCTGGATTTCGTAGCGGGATTGATACGACAGTCTGCCATTTTAAATGCAGGCCATCAATCCGTTGTAAATAATGTTTTTTTTATATTGGAATGGATCCTGCTGTCGCAGCTCTTCAAGGCCACCCTGAGCGGGAAAATAAGGGAGCAGCTGAATATCTTCCTGATCATCGTCCTTTCCATCCTTTTCACCTTTTATTCGCTGAGAGGATGGGACTTCAACAGCCCATTGCTGAACACCTTACAGGGCTGCCTCATCCTGGCGGTGGTCTTCCTTAGCCTGCCTCCCCTGGTACGCAACTCCGGCCTGCATGTCTTCGGATCGCCCCTGCTCTGGATCGCGGGTGGCTGCCTGTTCTACTATCCCATCTTTATTCTCCTGGAATGGCTTGGCACCGGATGGCTGCCTCTCTGCCAGTGTCCGGCCGATATGGAAAAACTGGCGATGCTGAGCATCGCGGGCTTCGTACGTTATGTGTTGTATACGATGGCGGTCCTTTTCTACCCGCCGCAACCGTCGGTATCCTGACGCCTACAGGTCCATTTCCGGCACTTCTCCCCGGACGATCAGCTTCCCGGCCGTCTTGCTCCGGATCTCTTCCACCGACACGCCCGGCGCCCTTTCCAGCAGCAGGAAGCCCTCCGGCGTAATGTCCAGCACGGCCAGATCCGTTACGACCTTCTTGACGCATCGGACGCCCGTCAGGGGCAGCGTACAGGCAGGCAGCAGTTTAGATTCGCCCTTCGGGTTCGTATGCTGCATCGCCACGATGATGTTGCGGGCGCTGGCCACCAGGTCCATGGCGCCGCCCATCCCCTTGACCATCTTACCGGGGATCTTCCAGTTGGCGATATCTCCCGTCTCAGAGACCTCCATGGCGCCCAGGACCGTGAGATCGACCTTTCCCGCCCGGATCATGCCAAAGCTTTCCGCGCTGTCGAAAAAGGCCCCGCCAGGCAGTATGGTGACGGTCTCCTTTCCTGCATTGATGAGATCGGCGTCTATTTCGGCCTCGGCGGGATAAGGTCCCATCCCCAACATGCCGTTCTCGGACTGCAGCATAATGGAAATGTCCGCGGGGATATAATTCGCAACAAGGGTCGGTATGCCGATCCCCAGGTTCACATACATGCCGTCCTTCAGTTCCCGGGAAATGCGTTTGGCGATCCCGAATTTATCTAAGCCCATATACTACTGTTGGTTTAAGTCATTACAATAATTGCACCGTCCTGCGCTCGATCCTTTTCTCGTAGTTGCTGCCCTGGAAGATGCGGTGAACATAAATGCCGGCTACCTGCACCTCCTCCGGGTCCAGTTCCCCGGGAGCTACCAGCTCTTCGACCTCGGCGATGGTGATATTGCCCGCCTTGGCCATCGAGGTGGAAAAATTGCGGGTGGTCTTCCGGAAAACGAGATTGCCCAGGCTATCCCCCTTCCAGGCCTTGACGATGGAAAAATCCGCGTGCAGGGCCATTTCCATCAGGTAGGACTTGCCGCCGAACTCCCTTACTTCCTTGCCCTGTGCTATTTCGGTGCCGAAACCGGCGGGCGTGAAAAAAGCCGGGATGCCCATGGCCGCCATCTGGATGCGGGTGGCGAGCGTACCCTGGGGGTTCAGCTCCACTTCCAGCTCGCCGCTCAATAATTGTCTTTCGAACTCTTCGTTCTCGCCCACATAGGAGCTGATCATCTTTTTTATCTGGCGGGTCTCCAGCAGCATACCCAGGCCGAACCCGTCGACGCCGGCGTTATTGGAGATACAGGTGAGGTTCTTTATTCCCTTGCGGGCAAGGGCGGCAATACAGTTCTCCGGGATCCCGCAAAGCCCGAATCCACCCAGCATAATGGTGGCCCCATGCGGTATATCCCGGATGGCTTCATCGGGTCCGCTGACTAGTTTTTGCATCTGGCAAGATTTAGGGTCTAAAAATACGATTAATTTGATGCCGGCCATCAGTGCGGCGGCAGGCTCCGGCCATTAAGGCAGGGGCTTCGAAGGGGGTATGGACGGATGGGTTACGGCCGGCGGGGGCGCCGCCGGCGCCGGGTGATTGTACAGCGGGTTGTTATAATATTCCGTCCGCTGGCGGTTAGCATGGGCCGTCAGGCTATCGAAGAGTTCCTTCGACTTATCGGGCCGGTCCAGGTAATACTGGTAGCTTTTCCGGAACTGTTCGCGGGATACCTGGTTGAGCAGGAATACCTGGTCATAGAGTTTCCGGGTCTGTGCACGGACGTCCACTTTTGCGCTGTCCCTGGCCAGGAAGATGCCGGCATACTGGTCCGCCTGTATGATGTCCCGGAGGACCTTCTCCATCTTATCACGGGGGAGTATACCCGATGGCACCGAGTTCTTGTCGGTGCAGCCGGCCGCGGTCAGCAGCAGCAACAGCAGGAAGACAGGGATCCTCCTCATTGCAGGTCCTGTTTATACTTATTGATATTGGAAATATCCATCTTGGTCAGCAGGTCCAGCGCGCGGTTCTTTTCGTCGGGGGGCGACTTCTGGAAGATCTTGGAGATCTCCCCGGACTTGCCCTGGAAGAAGAACTGAAGGATCATCGTATTCGGCGTCTCCGTATTGATCGTGTTGAGCATGTTCAGGGCATTCAGCACGGAATTGCGCGCCTCCGTCTCCTTATCGTACATCTGGTCCAGGCCCGTGCGGTAATAGCTGTAAAAAGCGTCGTGGATCAGCGTGTATTTGCTGCTGGTGAGGTTCTCGATCAGCCAGTACCGGTTGCGGATCCCGTCAAAGGCCTTCCACCCGTTGATATCCCTGCTGTCGGGCGCGTTGTTGACGATATTCAGGGCTTTCTGGTAATACGGGTCTCCGCCGCGCAGGGAGTAGGAATCGAAGTTCAGGCCCAGGATGACATAGGCATAGTAAGCAAATTCCGCCGTCAGGTTGGCCGCATAAGGCTCCGTTCCCTGGACCCTGTTCTCGTTGAAATCCAGGGGCTGGTATTCCACGTAACGAAATCCGAAGGACTCGTCGTTAAAATTAATGAGGGGGCTCTGGTAGCTGGAATTAAAGATGGCCCTGCCGGCCTGCACCGTCAGGCTGGCCTGGAAGGTATTATTGTCGCCCGCGGTGCTGATATTCAGCAGGAAATTGCAAGCGATCTTCTCATTATTCTGGAAGGTCTCGTTCGACCATTTACGGTTGTTCATAAAATCGTTCAGCGCCTTTTGCAGGGTCTGGAAGACCTTACGGTCGATGGAAGAAGGGACTCGCTGGGCCATTACGGTGACCGTCGCCCGGAGCTCCTGGGCCTGCAGGGAAGCCGTGGTGAAAGCCAGCAGCAGGGTCAGTAAAAGATAATGTTTACGCATACAACCGGTTTACAACTCTATCAACGATATCCCTGGCCACTTGTTGCTTGGGTTTTCTTTCATAGGCCAGCTCGTTGCCGTCCTTTTCGAAGATCGTGATCTTATTCGTATCGTACCCGAAGCCGGCGCCTTCGTCATGCAGGGAATTGAGGACGATGAGGTCGGCGTTCTTGCTTTTCAATTTTTCCAGGGCATATTCCCGGCCGGAATTCGTCTCCAGGGCGAACCCTGCCAGCACCTGGCCGTTCTTTTTCTGCTGGCCCAGCGTCCGGAGGATATCCTTGGTCCGGGTAAGCTCGAGCTCCAGCGTATCGGTCTTCTTTTTGATCTTTTCGGCGGATTGGTGCAGGGGGGTATAGTCCGCGACGGCGGCTGATAGAACGGCGATATCCGAGGAAGGGAATATTTCCAGGCAGACCCTGTACATATCATCGGCGGACTCCACGTGGTGGACCTTTACGCCGGGGCTATCCGCATTCTGTGAAGAAGGGCCCAGCACCAGGTCGACGGCCGCGCCGCGCTCCGCCAGTTCTTTGGCAATGGCGATCCCCATTTTTCCCGAGCTGCGGTTGCCGATGAACCGGACAGGGTCGATGGCCTCGTAGGTGGGACCTGCCGTCACCAGCGCCTTCTTACCCGTCAGGTCTTTTTTTTTATCAGCGGACGCGTCCTTTCCCGCTGCGGTAGTATCTCCCGCGCCTGCTCCCGCAAAATGCTCCTGCAGGAATTGCAGGATCGTTTCGGGCTCCGCCATCCTTCCGTCGCCAACTAGTCCGCTGGCCAGCTCTCCCTTCTCCACGGGAATGATACGGACGCCATAGCTCCGGATCTTTTCGATATTGGCCCGGGTGGAGGGGTGATGCCACATATCTTCGTCCATGGCGGGAGCGGCCACGACGGGACAAACAGCGGATAAATAAGTAGCCAGGAGGAGGTTGTCACAGAGACCCTGCGACATTTTAGCCAGCGTATTACAGCTTAACGGGGCGATCAGCAGCAGATCGGCCCAACGGCCCAGCTCTACATGGTTGGCCCAGGTATCTTCCCCGAACAGGTCGGAGAGAACGGGGTTCCTGGAAAGCGTGGACAAAGACAGGGGGGTAACGAAATCTTTGGCGGCGGGGGTCAGGATCACCTTGACGGTGGCGCCCCCTTTTATCAATTGCCGGACAAGCAGTAAGGACTTATAGGCCGCAATGCTGCCCGTAACACCCAGTAAGATCTTTTTTCCCTGGAACATAGAGAGTAGCTTGCGGCTGGTGGCTTATTTAAAGAGATCGTCATCGTTCTTACGATAGTAGATCTTGTCTTCCATGAACTCGGTAGTAGCCAGCAAAGCAGGATTGGGCATCCTTTCGTAGGCCTTGGAGATCTCGATCTGCTCCTTGTTCTCATGGATCTCTTCCAGGCTGTCCGTATGGCTTGCGAATTCTTCCAGCTTGTTGTGCAGCTCTTCCTTCAGGGAGATATTGATCTGGTTGGCCCTTTTTGCGATGATCGCAATGGACTCATACAGATTGCCCGTCTTCGCCTTGATATCGGTGAGATTTTTAGTCTCCACTACGTTGGTAGTGTTCGCATTAACTTGCCTTCTTAACCTGCTCATTTTTTACAGCTTTAATGTTGTTTTGAGATAAATTCAGATATTCCTGCACACTCTTGGTCAGTTTGCTCTCCGGGAAACGGTCGATGAACTCATTGCATTGTGTCACCACCTCTCCGAAGCGATCCTCTTTCTTCTCCTGGATGCTCAGGCTGGCATATTGAAAGTCCGAGCGGATGACCAGCAGCTTGTACTCGTCGCTCTTCTCGGAATCGGGATAGGTGTTCATCAGGCTGTTCAGGGCGACGGCTGCCGCCTTATAAAGCCCGAGATTAAAATACAGCTGGGCATTCTCGAAATCCTTGAGTTCCAGCTTGGCCCGGCATTTATCGATGATCTCCGTGGCCTCTTTTATCCGTGCCGAACCGGGGTGGGTATTGATGAAAGCCTGCATGAAACCGATGGTCTTGGTGGTATTGGTCTGGTCCAGTTGTACCTTGGGGGACTGGCGGTAAAAAGTAAAGGCCCGCATATAGTCCATCTCTTCCGCCTTGGCGCTGTTGGGGAAGACCTCTACGAAACCTTTGAAGAGGTTCTCGGCATTGGCAAAATCCCGCAGGTAGTAGGCGCAATAGGCGAACTTGTAGTAGATATTCTCGAAATGCTCGCTCCCCTTGAATACCCGGAAAAGCTCCTCGAACAGCTGCTGGGCATGGTTATAATCTTTGGCCGCATAATACTTGTCGGCCATGCGCAGCTTATAATCATAGTCATTGCTCTTCAGGACTTTTGAAAAGTTTGAACAGGAGCTGAATGTAACGATCCCTATCAGTAATACGGTGAGTAGTCGCATAGAAGCCTGCAAAATTAAGATTTTACTTCGAATTATTCTGTCTTTTTTATCGCCTCCCAAATATGCCGGTAATTACTGTTCAGGCAAAAAAAAACTCGTTAAGGATTCGATAAAAGATGGGTGAAAAGGCTCATAAAAAAGCCCCCCGGGGTTACCGGGGGGCCGATTTAATTCATTCAGGATGAGATAGTTATTACTTCTTGCGCAGGTTGGGGTGCGGAGCAGGCACGGTGTTCGGGCCTTCTTCTCCGGTGCCATCCTTGAGGTCTACCGTATTTTCATCTCCGCCGCTTTGTCCGTAGCGGAAGATAAATCTGTCGGAGCTAATGCCTTCTTTTTCAACCAGGTAGTTGATGACGGCATTTACACGATCCCAGCTTAACTGCTGTGCGGATTTGCTGGATTCTCCGTAGCCGATGACTGCGATCTTGCAGTTGGGGCTGTTGCGGAGTTTTTCAGCGGTGCTGGCCAGGAGGGCTTGTGCGTCCTTGCTCAGGGTCACTGAACGGCCCTTGAACGAGATGGGGGGCAGATCGCCGACATTGCACTTGGACTTGCCGACAAAGTTACCGCTGTCGAGCATTGCTTTCAGGTCCTTGCAGCATTGCGGATCGGGGCATTTACCTACGCCGTCAGCGTCAACAGGCTGGCACTGGGTGGGGGTAATGAGTTCCTTGTCCTTGAAATCCGGTACGCCGTCGCCATCCGTATCGCGGCTTACGCCATGAGAATCCACCGGGCTGCCTTTCGGAGTGTTGGGCTCCAGGTCGAACTGGTCGGTGACGCCGTCGCCGTCTGCATCATCCAGTACAGGCTTGGGGAGTTTCATGTGACGGGGAGCGTTGATCTCGTTGTAGGCATAATCCAGGGGATTCAGCCAGTAGAGGGGCTCCACGGCATGTTTGCCAAAGTTATAGTTCAATCCGACGGAGAAGAAGTTATAGCCATCGGCCGACCGGGTCGTTGCAATGGCGTTAACCGCCGTCGGGGTGTAATTATTCTGGTATTGTTGTCCATCCACCAGGTCGGAAGTGGTAAAGCTTACCTTATCTTCCACGGCGATGTTGAATTTGTTGTTCAGCTTGAACTGAGCGCCGAGGCCTACTACGCCGACCACTCCCAGAGGGGCGCCGCCCAGGGTACCGCGGGATCCGTCCCTTTCACCCATTGTTGTCCAGCCGCCTGTCCACAGGGCCTTCAGGTCTTTCTTGATATCCTTGCGGTGTTTGTAGTCGAACTGACCGGCATATTTTGCGTTGATCGCGGTGTAATCATAAGGATTGCCCGCAGCGTCGCGCGTTTTATAGAAAGTGCTGTACGTGAAAGCACCGCCGCCGATGAAGCCATACATGTTGAAGCTGGTCTTCGCCTTGTGGAAACGGATGTTATTGAAGGAGAACACGCCCTGAACGGTCAGTTCATGAACGGTAGAACGGTAGTTGTAGAAGATACTCTGGTAATTTCCCGCCACATCCGGTGGAAAGATATTTGCCAGAACAGGATTCTTCCCGTAAGCCTGTGTAGGCTGCCAATTCATTCCTTTCAGTCTCAGCCAATCATATTCTGCTCTCAGTGAAAACACATAACCCAGGGCCTTCCGGAGATGGATCCCGAAACCGCCTGTGGGCCCCCAGTATCTGGTATCAGTAATGCCTTGAGGTAAACCGCCTTTGACTCCGATTTCCCACTGATTTCTCGGTTTTGCCGGGAAAGGATAAGCATTATTCAGGAATTCATTGTGCTGCGCGAGCCGTTTAGTGGGGATGAGAGAGGAGTCCCGTATATCATAGCTACTGCCCACCTGGCTCTGGGCGTATGAGCTCGATATGAACAGGCAGAGTAACCCAATTAAAAAAGTTAAATTTTTACTTGCCATAACTGAAGTTTATGTGAATGAATGAATTAAACCTGAGAAGAATATGTGCAAAAAT
>Ga0307517_10008270_pt1 | contig 14953 bp, 12 predicted proteins | sample 23_EM_MG_FD_194515 | JGI IMG/M metagenome (GOLD analysis project Ga0307517, IMG submission 194515) | Populus trichocarpa ectomycorrhiza microbial communities from riparian zone in the Pacific Northwest, United States - 23_EM | ecosystem: Host-associated > Plants > Roots > Unclassified | place... | reverse complement strand
ACGGATCTCCTGCACGGGCCCACCTCCCATACCTTTGACTGAGTCAAAGGTATCGCGTCAACCGGTGGCCGCCAACGGTGCGGAGGGTCTCCGATCCGCGCATGCGCAGAGGGCGCGAACCCTAGGTGGCGCCTCCGGTGCCGACGGCACGTGGCGCGGCCGTCGAAGCCCGCACCATCAGCTCCGTGCGCACCGTGGCCACCCCGCCCGGCGGCGGAGCCTGACGCCCCATGACCAGCCGCCCCGCGCGGGCCCCGGCCTCCTGCAGCGGAATCCGTACGGTGGTGAGCGCGGGTACCGCGTCCACGCTGAACGGCAGGTCGTCGAAGCCCGCCACCGAGACATCCTCGGGAATCCGCAGCCCCTGGTCCCGCAGCGCCGCGCAGACCCCGAGCGCGACCGTGTCGTTCGCGGCGACGACCGCCGTGAGCCCGGGCTCGCGCCGCAGCAGTTCCAGCGCGGCGTCGTAGCCGGAGGACCGGTCGTAGTAGCCGTGGACGGTGAGCCGATCCTGCTGCTCCGGCGAGCCGCCGAGCCCGGCCGCGGCCAGGGCCGCGCGGTGCCCTTCGAGCCGGTGCCGGGTCGTGGTGCGCTCGGCGGGCCCGGCGACGTATCCGATCCGGCGGTGCCCGAGCCCCAGCAGATGCTCGGTGAGGCGCTGGGCGCCGCCGCGGTTGTCGAAGGCCACTGTTATGACGGCCTCCGCGAGCGGTGTCAGCGGCGGCCGCCCGCACAGCACGATCCGCGTACCGGAGGCGGCGAGCCGGGCCAGCCGGACGGCGACGGCCGCGGTGTGCTCGGTGCCCTCGACCGCGCCGCCGGTCAGGACGACGCCGGCGGCGCGCTGCCGCTCCAGCAGGGTGAGGTAGTTCAGCTCGGCCTCGGGGGAGCCGCCGGTGTTGCAGACCACGGCGAGCTTGCCGCCGACGGGGGAGTCCGACTCGCTGATCTCGCCCTGCACGGCGCTGGCGATCAGCCCGAAGAAGGGGTCGGCCACGTCGTTGACCAGCACTCCGACCAGGTCGGAGGTCGAGGCCGCCAGTGCCCGGGCGTGCCCGTTCACCACGTAGTCCAGGTCTTCGACGGCTCGCAGCACCCGCTCCTTTGTGCTGCCCGCGACGGGATAGTTGCCGTTGAGCACGCGCGACACGGTCGCCGCGGACACTCCGGCGCGCGCTGCGACGTCGGCCAGGGTCACTGCCATCGCTTCTGATCCTCCGGGTCGATCTCTACCCGGGCCCTCCGCCCGTAGCGGCACATGCTCTCACCTCGCGGGCCCGGCCAGGGAGCGGCCTGCACGCGGGGCCTTGTCGGACGGCTGCGGCACGCTTAGTGTCACTCTACGTGCAAGCGCTTACTGTCGAGGCCGAGGAGCCGCCCGTGCCAGCCGCCCCCGCCCCCCGGATCCGTGCCGCCGTCGTCGGCACCGGCGCCATCGTCAGCGACTCCCACCTCCCGGCGCTACGGGTCCATGCCGACCGCGTCGAGCTCATCGCGGCGGTCGACATCGACACCGACCGGCTCAAGACGTTCTGCGAGAGCGCCGGTCCCGGGGTCACCGGCTACACCGATCTCGATGCCATGCTCGCCACGGAGCGCCCGGACCTCGTCCTCATCGGCACCCCGCCGGCCTTCCACCGTGAGCAGACGGTGGCCGCGCTGCGCGCCGGGGCCTGGGTGCTGTGCGAGAAACCGCCGTGCCTGTCGCTCCAGGAGTACGACGAGATCATGGCGGCGGAGGGTACGGAATCGGGGCCGTACGCCGCCATCGTCTTCCAGCACCGCTTCGGCTCGGGCGCCGTTCACGCCCGTGAGCTGCTCGCAGCCGGGGAGCTCGGCGCCCCCCGCGTCGTCCACTGCCAGACGACCTGGCACCGCGACACCGCCTACTACGCCGTCCCCTGGCGCGGCACCTGGGCCAGCGAGGGCGGCGGGCCCGCCATGGGCCACGGCATCCACCAGATCGACCTGATGCTGGACCTGCTCGGCGACTGGGAGGAAGTACGGGCGATGGCCGCCCGCCTCGTCCACGACGTCGAGACCGAGGATGTCTCCGTAGCCACCGTCCGCTTCCCGGGCGGCGCCCTCGGCACCGTCGTCAACAGCGTCCACTCACCGGATGAGGTGAGCCGAATCCGTATCGACTGCGCGGACGCGACCGTCGAGCTGACGCATCTGTACGGTCACCGGAACGCGGACTGGCGCTACACCCCCGCTCGCGCGGTCGCCTCCGACCACGCCCGCGTCGAGCGCTGGCGCACCCCCGCCAACGACGTCCCGAGCTCGCACATCGCCCAGATCGGTGAACTTCTCGACGCGATGGCGCAGCGCCGCCGGCCGCGTGCGTCGGGCCTGGACGGCAGGACAAGCTTGGAATTCGTCGCGGCGCTCTACAAGTCCGCGTTCACCGGGCAGCCGGTGCACAAGGGCGAGATCGGCCCCGGCGACCCGTACTACAGCCACCTGCACGGGGGGCACCCGCAGTGGGCCCCGAAGCAGTTCGAAGCCAGGCAGTCCGAACCCGAGCAGTCCGAACCCAAGCCGGAGGAGGCCTCGTGAGCGACCGGATCCGTGTGACCCACATCCACGGCGAGCAGATCTCGGTGGAGGCGGCCGACGTCGAGGTCCTGCGGTACGTCTACCGGCCCGATCCCGTCGCCTTCGAATCGCGCAAGCCCTACGCGCACCCGCTGCGCACCCTGGCCGGGCGGACCGTCACGGCCTACCGGCCCAACGACCACCGCTGGCACAAGGGTCTCCAGATGACCGCCAGCCACCTGTCCGGACAGAACTTCTGGGGCGGCAACTCCTATCTCTCCCCCGAGCAGGGCTACGTCGCCGTGCCCGAGCGGATCGGCTCGATGCGGCATGACGGCTTCGAGGCGATAGAGGCCGAGAGCGACCGCCTGCGCATCGCCGAGCGGCTGAGCTGGCTCGCGAACAGCGGCGAGCACTTTGCCGACGAGCGCCGAGAGCTGGTCCTGCACTCCTTCGACCAGGCCGAAGGCGCCTGGGTCCTCGACTGGTCCATCCACCTCACGAACGCGAGGACCGAGCCCCTGCGTTTCGGCAGCCCGACCACCGCCGGGCGGGAGATGGCGGGTTACACCGGCCTCCACTGGCGCGGTCCCCGGGACTTCACCGACGGCACGGTGCTCGCCGGCGGCGGCCTCACCGGCGAGCCGCAGGCCATGGGGCACCAGGCGCCCTGGCTCTCCTTCAGCACCCTGCACGACGAGGTCGACGCGTCGTCCACGCTCGTCTTCGCGCACGCCCCGGAGAACGCCGAGGCGATCCACGAGTCCCACTGGTTCGTACGCGAGCAGCCGACCCCGACCGTCGCCATCTCCTGGGCCTTCCACGAGGAGTTCGAGCTGCCGCCCGGGGAGTCCTTCGCCTACCGCTACCGGATCGTCGTCGCCGACGGTGCCTGGGACGCCGAGCGTACGGAGGCCTATCTGAAGGGTGTGCCGTGGTAGGCCCCCGGCCTCCGCTGCCGGGCGCGGTGGGGCTGTCGCACCTGCGGCCGTACGACTGGGAAGCGGCCGACGGGGTGTGCGGGGGCAGCCCGCACATGCACCTCGCCTGTACCGAGGCGTACGTCGTGACCGGAGGCCAGGGCTCCGTCCAGACCCTGACCGTCGGCGAGGGGTACCGCGACACCCCGCTGGAGGCGGGCTCCCTGGTCTGGTTCACCCCGGGCACCGTCCACCGCATGGTCGAGGGCGACGGCCTGCGCGTCACCGTCCTCATGGAGAACTCGGGCCTGCCCGAGGCCGGCGACGCCGTCTTCACCTTCCCGGCCGCGCTGCTGGCCGACCCGGAGGCCTACGCGCGTGCCGCGGCGCCCCCTGCCGACGCGTCCGCCGCCCGGCGGCGCCGTGATCTGGCCGTCGAGGGCTACCTCGTCCTACGGGACGCTCTGGCCGATGGCGACACCGCGCCGCTGCTCGCATTCCACCGCGCCGCCGCCCGCCTCGTCGCACCCAAGGTCCCTTCCTGGGAGGCGCCTTGGCGCTCGGGCCCCCTTGCCGCCGCCCAGCGCACCGGTGAGCACCTGGCCGCCCTCGCGGGCGCGGACCCCGCTCACCTCGCCGCCGCGGTCGTCGCGGTCACGGGCCCTTCGCGGCGCGACGGCTTCGGCATGTGCGGGCGCAGGGACGAATACACGCTGGACGCGCCCTAGCGGTGGCTCAGGCCCGTCCCAGCCGTCACAAGCGCTTGCCCACTGCTGTGGACCCTTGTCGAACTCGTTCGACCCCGGTTACTCTGAGCAGCAGGAAAGCGCTTGCTATCGGCCCGGGGCCGGTCGATCGAGAGGAACCCCACGTGACACGCAAAACAGTGCGGATCGCCATGAACGGCGTCACCGGCCGCATGGGCTACCGCCAGCACCTCGTCCGGTCGATCCTCGCGATCCGTGAGCAGGGCGGGCTGGACCTGGGCGACGGCACGACGCTGTGGCCCGAGCCGATCCTCGTGGGCCGCCGGGAGCACGCGCTGCGCGCGCTCGCGGAGAAGCACGGACTGGACCCGGAGCTGGTCTCCATGGACGTGGACGAGGTCCTCGCCGACCCGACCGTGGACGTCTACTTCGACGCGCAGGTCACCGCCGCCCGTGAGGAGGCGATCCGCAAGGCCATCGCCGCCGGCAAGCACATCTACACGGAGAAGCCGACGGCCACCGGCCTGGACGGCGCGCTGGAGCTCGCCCGCCTCGCCACCGCCGCAGGCGTGAAGCACGGGGTCGTACAGGACAAGCTCTTCCTCCCCGGCCTGCTCAAGCTGAAGAGACTGATCGACGGCGGATTCTTCGGGCAGATCCTCTCCATCCGGGGCGAGTTCGGCTACTGGGTGTTCGAGGGCGACTGGCAGGCGGCCCAGCGGCCGTCCTGGAACTACCGGTCAGAGGACGGCGGCGGCATCGTGGTCGACATGTTCCCGCACTGGGAATACGTGCTGAACGAGCTGTTCGGCCGGATCCGCACCGTGCAGGCGCTGACCGCGACGCACATCCCGCAGCGCTGGGACGAGCAGGGCAAGCCGTACGACGCGACGGCCGATGACGCCGCCTACGGCATCTTCGAGCTCGACGGCGGCGCGATCGCCCAGATCAACTCCTCCTGGGCGGTCCGGGTCAACCGTGACGAGCTCGTCGAGTTCCAGGTCGACGGCACACACGGCTCGGCCGTGGCCGGTCTGCGCAACTGCCGGGTGCAGCACCGCTCGGCGACGCCCAAGCCGGTGTGGAACCCGGACATCCCCGCGACCGAGACGTTCCGTGAGCAGTGGCAGGAAGTCCCGGACAACGCCGAGTTCGAGAACGGCTTCAAGGCGCAGTGGGAGCTCTTCCTGCGCCACGTCTACCTCGACGAGCCCTACACCTGGGACCTGCTGGCCGGCGCCCGTGGCGTGCAGCTCGCCGAGCTGGGCCTGAAGTCCTCGGCCGAGGGCCGCCGTCTCGACGTGCCGGAGCTGAGCCTGTGAGCATCCTCCTTCCCCGGGATAACGGCGAGCTGTTCGCGTACGAGCCGCGCACCGAGCCCGCGTCGTACGCCACCGGGGCCACCCGGGCCGACGGCCCGCTGCGCAGCCGGATCGTCTATTCGGCCGCCCACGTGGTCGCCGACCCGTTCCGCACCGCCCCGGACCAGCCGGCGGCCGTGGACTGGGACGCAACCCTGGCCTTCCGCCGCCATCTGTGGGCCAACGGGCTCGGTGTGGCCGAGGCGATGGACACCGCGCAGCGCGGCATGGGCCTGGACTGGGCGGGCGCGGCGGAGCTGATCCGCCGGTCGTCCGCCGAGGCGAAGGCGGTCGGCGGGCGGATCGCCTGCGGCGTGGGCACCGACCAGCTGACCGGGCCCGCCGCGACCCTGGCCGAGGTCACGGCCGCGTACGAGGAGCAGCTGGCCGTCGTCGAGGAGTCCGGCTCGCAGGCCATCCTGATGGCCTCGCGCGCCCTGGCGGCGCTGGCCAAGGGCCCGGAGGACTATCTGGAGGTCTACGGACACCTCCTGCGCCAGTCGGCCGAGCCGGTGGTCCTGCACTGGCTGGGCCCGATGTTCGACCCGGCGCTGACGGGCTACTGGGGCAGCGAGGACCTGGACGCGGCGACCGACACGTTCCTGGAGGTGATCGCGGCCCACCCGGACAAGGTGGACGGCATCAAGATGTCGCTGCTGGACGCCCAGCGCGAGATCGACGTACGCCGCCGCCTGCCCAAGGGCGTGCGCTGCTACACCGGGGACGACTTCAACTACCCCGAGCTGATCGCGGGCGACGAGCAGGGCTTCAGCCACGCCCTGCTCGGCATCTTCGACCCGCTGGCCCCGGTCGCCGCCGAGGCCGTGCGGGTCCTGGACACCGGGGACAAGGAAGGCTTCCGGGCTCTGCTCGACCCGACCGTGGAGCTGTCCCGCCACCTGTTCGGCGCCCCGACCCGCTATTACAAGACCGGTGTCGTGTTCCTGGCCTGGCTGGCCGGCCACCAGTCGCACTTCACCATGGTCGGCGGTCTGCATGCGGCACGCTCCCTTCCGCACCTGGCCCGGGCGTACGAACTGGCCGACGGGATCGGCCTGTTCCCGGACCCGGCGCTCGCCGAGTCCCGCGTCCGGCAGTTTCTTTCTGTGTACGGAGTGTGACAGTGGGCACTGACAATCGGGATCTGAGCCGGCTCAGCATCAACCAGGAGACCGTCAGGCAGCTCTCCATCCCCGAGCTGGCGGAGGGCGTCACCGCCCTCGGGATCACCGGCATCGGCCTGTGGCGGGCGCCCGTCCAGGAGTACGGGGTCGAGGCGGCGGCGAAGCTGGTGCGGGACGCCGGGCTGACCGTGACCTCGCTGTGCCGGGGCGGCTTCTTCACCGCCTCCGACCCGGACGAGCGCAAGGCGGCGCTCGCCGACAACCGCACGGCCATCGACGAAGCCGCGACGCTCGGCACCGACACCCTCGTGCTGGTGTCGGGAGGCCTGCCGGCCGGTGACCGCGACATCGCGGCCGCCCGTGAGCGCGTGGCCGACGCCATCGCCGAACTCGCCCCGTACGCGGGCGAGCGGGGCGTACGGCTGGCGATCGAGCCGCTGCATCCGATGTACGCCTCCGACCGCTGTGTCGTCTCCACGCTCGGGCAGGCGCTGGGCATCGCCGAGCGTTTCCCGGTGGAGCAGGTCGGCGTGGTTGTGGACACGTATCACATCTGGTGGGACGACCAGGTGGCCGCGCAGATCGCCAGGGCGGGTGCAGGGGGCCGCATCGCGTCCTTCCAGCTCGCGGACTGGGTAACTCCGCTTCCGGAGGGGGTGCTGCTCGGCCGCGGTCAGCTCGGCGACGGCAGCATCGATCTGCGCTGGTACCGCGAGCAGGTCGACGCGACCGGGTTCGACGGGGCGATCGAGGTGGAGATCTTCAACCCGCGGTTGTGGGAGAAGGACGGTGCCGTGGCGCTGGCGGAGATCGCCGAAAGGTACCGCGAACACGTGCTCTGACCTGCCCCTGACCTGCCCTTGAGCCGGTTGTGATCCGGCGCTGAGAAAATTCTGAAATTTCTTTGGCGAGGCGTGCAACCTTCCTGGGTGCACATGGGTCGTACATGTCATCAGGCCCCGGAGGGGGCTCGCAGGGGCCTGGTGCTGGGGGGAAAGCGGTGGCCGAGGGGGGCTCGGGGCACCGTATGAGGGAGGGGAACGCCTAAGGGGTCCGGCTCAGCCGGACCCCTTTCGCCTTGCCCGGTCGCCCGTGCCCAGGGGGCTCACGCGCGGGCCCGCCTCGCGAGGACGGTCGCCGTCACGGGGAGGATGATCTCCAGCGCCCCGGCGACAGCCTCCACCGGCAGCCCCTGTTTCTTCGCCACCGCCCTCGCGGCCGGCTCGGCAGCCTTCCCCAGGACCGCGCCCACCAGCTCGCTCCCGACCGTGTCGGAGCCCGAGCGGGGCTCGGGCTCCACGGCCGCCTGCGCGATGGCCTGGCAGAGCTCCGCCGTGCCGCCCGGTGTCAGGGAGTCGTCGGTCAGCACCCCGGTCAGGGAGGCCACGGAACCGCTCACGACGTGCCGCGCGGCGTCGGTGTCGGCATGGAGCAGCCCGGCGATGTCGTTGAGCCGGTCGTCACCCAGCTCGTCCAGCACCTCGTCCTTCAGCGGTCGGTCGGTCATGTTCCGGACGGTACGCCCGAAACGCCCGTTCGGCCCGCCGACCGCCTCCGTAGGGATGTACGCCCGTCACAGGGCCGACGCGGTGACCGCCTCCACCTCTTCCAGGGTGGGGTAGGACTCCTGCGCCCCCGCCTTGGTGACGGCGGCGGCCCCGACCCGTACCGCGAAGCGCGCGGCGGTCTCCAGGTCGTCGCCGACGCTGAGCCGCCATGCCAGGGCGCCGGTGAAAGCGTCTCCCGCGCCGGTCGTGTCGACGGCCCGCACGCGCATGCTGGGAATGCGTACCGCGCCGTCCGGATCCGCGACCAGAGCGCCGGCCGCGCCCAGGGTGACGACCACCGAGCGCGGGCCGAGGGCCAGCAGGGCCGACGCCCAGTCCTCCGGGCTCTCCCCGGCATCCTCGCCCAGCAGGAAGCGGGCCTCGTGCTCGTTGACCACCAGCGGGTCGCAGGCGGCGAGCACCTGGGCCGGGAGCGGTGCCGGCGGCGAGGGATTGAGGACGACACGCGCATGCGTGGTTTCGACCACGGCGACGACCGTCGGCAGGGGGATCTCCAGTTGCAGCGACACGACCCGGGCGGCCGCGAGCAGCCGGCCCGCGCCGCGTACGTCCTCCGGAGACAGCCTTCCGTTCGCACCCGGGGACACCACGATGCTGTTGTCGCCACTCGGGTCCACCGTGATCAGCGCGACCCCGGTCGGCGCGCCGCCGGTCAGGAGGGTGGCCGTGTCGACGCCGGCCGTGCGCAGGGAGTCCGACAGCAGGCTGCCATGCGCATCGTCGCCGACCCGGGCGAGGAGCGCCGTGCGCGCGCCGAGACGGGCGGCGGCGACGGCCTGGTTGGCGCCCTTGCCGCCGGGGTGGGTGACCAGGTCGGTGCCGAGGACCGTCTCCCCGGCCGCCGGACGGCGGTCGACGCCGATCACCAGGTCGGCGTTGGCCGAGCCCACGACGAGCAGGTCGTAGCCGTGCATCGGGGTTTCCTTACGGTCGCGGGTATCGGGCGGGGCATTGGCCTTGAACCGCCCCGGATCCTATCCCGCGTTCGACGGCGGACCCGGAAGCGTGCCGTCCGGTTCCGGACGGCGGATTGAAGCCTGCCGCCGGGCGGGCGTAATGAGTTATCCACAGGCGTCGGGCGGATTGTCGGCGGTCGGCGGTACCTTCGGAGCAGATCGCCGATGCCGGGAGGAGGCCCTGACCGTGGGGGAGTTCAAGGGGGAGGCCCAGGGCGGATTCAAGCCGGCCGTCGTCGAGGGCGTCCTGGAGCGCATCACGTATGCGAACGAGGACAACGGCTACACGGTGGCCCGCGTCGACACCGGCCGGGGCGGCGGCGATCTGCTGACGGTCGTCGGGTCGCTGCTCGGTGCCCAGCCGGGCGAATCCCTGCGCATGGAGGGCCGTTGGGGCTCCCACGCGCAGTACGGCAAGCAGTTCACCGTGGAGAACTACACAACTGTCCTGCCGGCCACCATCCAGGGCATCCGCCGCTATCTCGGCTCGGGGCTCATCAAGGGCATCGGCCCCCGGATCGCCGACCGGATCGTGGAGCACTTCGGCACCGACACCCTGGAAGTGATCGAGGGCGAGCCCAAGCGCCTCATAGAGGTCCCCGGGCTGGGCCCCAAGCGCACCAAGCTCATCGGCGCCGCCTGGGAGGAGCAGAAGGCCATCAAGGAGGTCATGGTCTTCCTGCAGGGCGTCGGGGTCTCCACCTCCATCGCGGTCCGGATCTACAAGAACTACGGGGACGGATCGATCTCCGTCGTCAGGAACCAGCCCTACCGGCTGGCCGCCGATGTCTGGGGCATCGGCTTCCTCACCGCCGACCGGATCGCGCAGGCCGTCGGGATACCGCACGACAGCCCGGAAAGGGCCAAGGCCGGGCTGCAGTACGCCCTCTCGCAGGCCACCGACAGCGGGAACTGCTTCCTGCCCGAGGAGCGACTCCTCGCCGACGCCGTGAAGCTGCTGCAGGTCGACACGGGGCTGGTGATCGACTGCCTGGACGAGCTGGCGAAGGAGGAGGGCGTGGTCCGCGAGGCCGTGCCCGATCCGGAGGGCGGCGATCCGATCAGGGCGGTCTACCTGGTGCCGTTCCACCGCGCGGAGATCTCCCTGGCCGGTTCGCTGCTGCGGCTGCTGCGGGGCCCCGAGGACCGGATGCCGGCCTTCCGGGACGTCGAGTGGGACAAGGCCCTGGCCTGGCTCGCCGAGCGCACGGGGGCGGATCTGGCGGTCGAGCAGCAGCAGGCCGTGCGGCTCGCGCTGACCGAGAAGGTGGCGGTCCTCACCGGCGGCCCGGGCTGCGGCAAGTCCTTCACCGTGAAGTCGGTGGTGACCCTGGCCCGGGCCAAGAAGGCCAAGGTGATCCTCGCCGCACCCACCGGGCGGGCCGCCAAGCGGCTGGCCGAGCTGACCGGCGCCGAGGCCTCGACCGTGCACCGGCTGCTGGAGCTGAAACCGGGCGGGGACGCCGCCTACGACCGGGACCGGCCGCTCGACGCCGACCTGGTGGTGGTCGACGAGGCCTCGATGCTGGACCTGCTGCTGGCCAACAAGCTGGTCAAGGCGGTGCCGCCGGGCGCCCACCTGCTCTTCGTGGGCGATGTGGACCAGCTGCCCAGCGTCGGCGCGGGCGAGGTGCTGCGGGATCTGCTGGCCGACACCGGCCCGGTCCCGGCGGTCCGGCTCACCCGGATCTTCCGCCAGGCCCAGCAGTCCGGCGTCGTCACCAACGCCCACCGGATCAATTCCGGGCTCTCGCCCATCACCCAGGGCCTGCCCGACTTCTTCCTCTTCCCCGAAGAGGATTCCGAGGAGGCCGGCCGGCTCACCGTCGATGTCGTCGCCCGTCGCATCCCGCAGAAGTTCGGCCTCGATCCGCGCCGGGACATCCAGGTACTGGCCCCCATGCACCGCGGCCCCGCCGGCGCGGGCGTCCTCAACGGACTCCTCCAGCAGGCCGTCACCCCCGCCCGCCCCGATCTCCCCGAACGGCGCTTCGGCGGCCGCACCTTCCGCGTGGGCGACAAGGTAACCCAGATCAGAAACAACTACGAGAAAGGGACGAACGGGGTTTTCAACGGCACTGTCGGCGTCGTCACCTCACTGGACACCGTCGAGCAGAAGCTGACGGTCCTGACCGACGAGGACGAGGAGATTGCATACGACTTCGACGAACTCGACGAGTTGGCCCACGCCTATGCCGTGACCATCCACCGATCCCAGGGCAGCGAGTACCCGGCGGTGGTGATCCCCGTCACCACGGGGGCGTGGATGATGCTCCAGCGCAATCTGCTTTACACAGCCGTCACACGTGCAAAACGGCTGGTCGTACTGGTCGGCTCGCGCAAGGCGATCGGCCAGGCGGTCCGTACGGTCTCGGCGGGCCGGAGATTCACGGCTCTCGACCATCGGCTGTCCGGGGCCGCAAAATAGGCACTGGGTGCCAGCGATCGACCCTATGGGCGACCCCGAGTGCACGAGGTCGTGCCAAATGGGGGACAGTAGGGGTAGTCAGGGCACCTCGAAACCTCGATGAAGAGGCCACGACGTCGGTGAGGGAATGACGTGAGCGACAACTCAGTAGTAGTGCATTACGGGGACAACGAGCACCGCTACCCGGTGATCGAAGGAACCGTCGGCGACAACGGCTTCGACATCGGCAAGCTGCGTGCCGACACCGGTCTGGTCACCCTGGACAGTGGTTACGGCAACACCGCGGCCTACAAGTCCGCGATCACCTACCTCGACGGCGAGAAGGGCATCCTGCGGTACCGGGGCTACCCGATCGAGCAGCTCGCCGAGCGCGGCAGCTTCCTGGAGACCGCCTATCTGCTGATCAACGGCGAGCTCCCGACCGTCGACGAGCTCTCCGTCTTCCGCGGCGACATCACCCAGCACACCTTGCTGCACGAAGATGTCAAACGGTTCTTCCAGGGCTTCCCGCGCGACGCCCACCCGATGGCGATGCTCTCCTCGGTCGTCAGCGCGCTGTCCACCTTCTACCAGGACAGCCACAACCCGTTCGACGAGAAGCAGCGCTACCTCTCCACGATCCGGCTGCTCGCCAAGCTGCCGACGATCGCGGCGTACGCGTACAAGAAGTCCATCGGTCACCCCTTCGTATACCCGCGCAACGACCTCGGCTACGTCGAGAACTTCCTGCGCATGACGTTCGCCGTACCGGCCGAGGAGTACGAGCTCAACCCGGTCGTCGTGGACGCCCTGGACAAGCTCCTGATCCTGCACGCGGACCACGAGCAGAACTGCTCGACCTCCACCGTGCGTCTGGTCGGCTCCTCGCAGGCCAACCTGTTCGCCTCCATCTCCGCGGGCATCAACGCCCTCTGGGGGCCCCTGCACGGCGGCGCCAACCAGAGCGTCCTGGAGATGCTGGAAGGCATCCAGGCCTCCGGCGGCGATGTCGACTCCTTCATCCGCAAGGTGAAGAACAAGGAGGACGGCGTCCGGCTGATGGGCTTCGGGCACCGGGTCTACAAGAGCTTCGACCCGCGCGCGAAGATCATCAAGTCGGCCGCGCACGATGTACTCTCCGCGCTCGGCAAGTCCGACGAGCTGCTGGACATCGCCCTCAAGCTCGAAGAGCACGCGCTGAGCGACGAGTACTTCATCCAGCGCAACCTCTACCCGAACGTGGACTTCTACACCGGCCTGATCTACCGGGCCATGGGCTTCCCGAGCACCATGTTCACCGTGCTCTTCGCCCTCGGCCGGCTCCCCGGCTGGATCGCCCAGTGGCACGAGATGATCAAGGAGCCCGGCTCCCGCATCGGCCGCCCGCGCCAGATCTACACCGGCGTCGAGATCCGCGACTACATCCCGGTCGAGGGTCGCTGACCCGAAGTGCGGCGGAGGCGAAGCGACTCGCCTCCGGAAATACGAGGAGCGCCCCGCGCCCAATCCCCCCACGGGTTGGACACGGGGCGCCCTCGTTCCCCGGAGCGGCTCCCCCCACGGGGCCGTACCGGGCGTTCTTTGGGTGCGTTCGCCGTGACAGGACCAAGCTGTCCGGGAGGGCCGCTCAAAGCTCTCCGGGCACTTCGTCCCGGCAATGCGACCGGGCTGTCCCCCAAAGACAACCCGCTCATCATCTCACCGAGTCCGCCGGATGCCCGGTGTCTTCGCTCGGATAGACCTGCCTCTAGACCAAAAGGTTACGTTCCAGCCACCGTGATCCGCGCCTCTCCGCCGATATTGACCCCCGATGAAGTGTCCTGAACCGCGTCCCGTAGCGTGCTGTCCCTCCTTGAGGGGCGGAGAGTGATGTCGGAGAACGCGAGTGTGGGCCGGAACGTCGTTGTCACCGGCGGTGGGACAGGCATCGGGCGGGCCGTGGCCACCCGGTTCGCGGAGGCGGGTGACCACGTCACCATCGTCGGCCGTCGCCGCGAGGTGCTCCAGGCCACGGCCGAAGAACTACGTACCAAATACGACCTCGATGTGACGCCGGTGGCCTGCGATCTCGCCGATCCCGATGATGTCGAGGCCGTGCTGGACCGGCTGCCGCGCCGAATCGATGTCCTGGTCAACAACGCGGGCAGCCGCGAACTCGCGGTCGGCGCCGGACCGCACGGGGTGCTCGCCCGCTGGCGCGGCGACTTCGAGCGCAATGTGCTGACCGCCGTCCTGGTGACCGAATCCGCCCGGGACCGCTTTCCCGAGGGCGGCCGGGTGATCACCGTGACCTCGGTGGCCGCGATGCACGGCGGTGGCTCGTACGGGGCCTCCAAGGCCGCCCTGCACGCCTGGAACCACTCCCTGGCCGCCCAGCTCGGCCCCCAGGGTGTGACCTGCAATGTGGTCGCACCCGGTACGGTCGCCGGAACCGAGTTCTTCGGCGCGCGGCTCAATGACGCGGAGCTGACCCGGCGGGCCGGCCGCACCCTGATCGGCCGGGTGGGCCGCCCGGCCGATGTCGCGGCCGCCGTGGTCTTCCTGGCCTCGCCGGAGGCGGGCTTCATCACCGGCGAGATCCTTCAGTGCAACGGCGGCGAACTGCTCGGCCGCTGACCGCTCCCCGGCAGGGGGCGTACTCCCCAGGGACGAGCCGGGCCGCCGCTCCTGGGCCCTGAGGATGACCGCTTCTTGGGAATCCCCTGGGAATGCCCCTATCCCCGGCAAATCGCGTTGCCTGCCCCGTCCCGTGCCTGTCAGCGTTGAGTCAGGCGCCCGGGAGGGGACCGGGGAGACCGGGAAGAGGGGTGGCGGCGTGGGCGTTGCACATCTTGTGTCGTCGCTCGACTTCACGGCCGGTTTGGACGCGTATCTGCGGGACGGGCACGTGATCCTCGCGTACGCGGTGCTGGCAGCCACCACCGCGCCTCCGCTCGTGCCCAACGCGGCTCTGCTGGTCACCGGCGGGGTGCTCGCCGCCCAGGGGCGGCTCAGTATCGCGCTGGTCCTGCTGGTGGTGGCCGGCAGCGCTCTGGCCGGTGACCTGCTGATCCACCGCGCCGGCCGCGCGGTCAGCGGCCGGGTGCTCACCCGGCTCTACCGGCGGCCGCGCCGCCGGGCCCTCCTGGAGTGGGCCAGCTCCCGGATACAGCGGTATGGCGTGCCGTTCGTCGTCGGCGTGCGCTTCCTGCCCAGCGGCCGGCTCTTCGGCGGCCTCGCGGCCGGGATCGTGCGGTATCCGGCCCGCCGCTACGCGATCGGCGCCGGCCTCGCCGAGGCCGTCTGGGCCACGTACTCGGTGGGCCTGGGCTACTTCGGCGGGCTCGCCACCTCGAATTCGCTGTACGCGGTCGGGCTGGGGCTCGGCGTCTC
>Ga0307517_10008269_pt1 | contig 14954 bp, 21 predicted proteins | sample 23_EM_MG_FD_194515 | JGI IMG/M metagenome (GOLD analysis project Ga0307517, IMG submission 194515) | Populus trichocarpa ectomycorrhiza microbial communities from riparian zone in the Pacific Northwest, United States - 23_EM | ecosystem: Host-associated > Plants > Roots > Unclassified | place... | reverse complement strand
TTTCAGGTCAAGAAATTCGCGCAAGCACGAATTTCTTGTTTGTGCCTAGGGCTTGCCCAGGCTCCTTGGATTTGGATCGCGAAAGCCGATTGGGATTGGCCGAAGCTTGAGCCTGAAAAGATTGGCCCTGGGCGCAGTCCTTCGGGAGAGATTACAGTCGTTTGCATTGCCGTTTGCAGAACCAATTTGAGAAATCTTGTTTGTATCTATATGTTCCGTTATCGAGATTGTCACACTCAGGCCTCAGGGAACAAATCAGCACAATCAGCAGAGCAATCATTGTTCGGCCATCATGCGCCTCACGAAATGCGTGCCCGGATCATCGTTTGGCAGTCACAGTATAACAAATACAAACAAGATTTCTCAAACTTGTTGTGCAAACGGCAATGCAAACGACTGTAGATTAGCCAGAGTTCTGGGCCCAATCATGTGATCCAAAGACCTTCAGAATTCAATCTGAAAGGGAGCCTGAGCAAGTCCTGAGCGTCTGGTGAGCTCGATTGTGGCGAACAAGTGCCGAAAACCAACCAGCTGTACCAGGCGCTGAAGGGGATGGTGGGTGGGTCGAAAAAACTTGAGGGAGACTGAGAAAATAGTTTCCCGCGTCAGAACAAGACCCAAAGCGATGGGGAGAAGTTGCTTCTTGGTTCTGACGCTGGTCGTTATCTTATCCGATAATGGGCTTGTTCCTCAGGCCTGCTCATCGCGGACTGTCCGCTACCTTACCCTCTTCTGGAATAATCCTCAATACATAAGATTGGTGGAGAAGAAAGAAAATAAAAAAATAATGGAGGACACTAGCAACAATATGTACAACGCTGATCAGGGCCAAATCGCGTCTATCGTGTAAATCGTGAATGGAGGCGGTATACATAACAGATATTCGAAGCCTAGCGGGGCCGCTGGGGAGGGTCGTCTAAACTCCTATGCGCTTCGAGATCGCGCAACACCGTCGGGTCGACTTGGGGCCGGCGTGATCAAATCGTGGTTACCATTGAAATAAAGTGGAATTCAAATACCTGGAAGAACGCTCCTTCGTCGTACATGCAAACCTTGCTCATTTGAATGTTCATGATGGCCGACTTGGGGAAGAGGCCTCTAGACAATCGACATGTTATTAATGATATACCCTACAATGGCAAGAGACGTACATCCAAACCAGGGTCCGCCATAGGAACCCTCTCAAGGCCTGATTCATCAAGGTCACCGGCCACGTCATCAATTGAGGCCGCGTTCAGCTCAAGCGATAGGTCCATGATGTCTGCATCATCGACAGGAGGAGTAGCTGGAGGGGGTGCCCGATATGGTTCGACGTATCCTTCCGGCATCTTGCCTCCAGGGGCATTGCGCAACGCCTTTTCTCGCATTTTTTGCCATGCGTTGTATTGATTAACGGCGTGCTCTTGTTCACTGGACACGTGGGTAAGGAAAATACATCAGGCGAAAAGGCAAAAAAAGGACACACTCGATTTTGTGTTGCTTGTATTGATGCATCGATTCGTCGAACAGATCAGGGTTGATTTCCATAAAAAGCTTCAGGGCGTTGTAAACCATCCCATGGATGGTCCTGAAGGGGGAGTTAGAAACCATATTTGGAAATGTAAAAGTGCGACCACGTGCCGATTCCAATGTGACTTGGAGTTAGTATACAAAGCAGGGAAGACGATGGGGAGGATGATGGAGAGGTTATCACTCATGAGGTTAACGACGTATTCGTTGTTCCAGTAGAGCAAGGCTCGTTCAGCGACTTGAAAGTGTTGGCTGTTGATGCATCGAGCGAGCTGGTGGAACAAGGGAACTTGAATTTTCTGAAATTCGACAGGGTCGGTGACATCCAAGACTTCCTCAACCTCGTGAAGGAACATGACTTCCTTGGGGGAGTTGACCTTTGGCCAGTACTTGAGAAGACCCATCATGACTTCCTCTGCGAGTGCAGGATCCTTTTCGAGGAATTGGACGACGCAATAGGCCAACTGTGGGTGATACAAGGATAGACTCTTGACCTTGTGGAGGGGGATGAGGACGCGGGTCAAGAAGGTTTTGTGCTCCTCCTTCAAGGGGAGAGCAAAACCGTTGATGATGGAGCCCAAAATTTCAAGGAGTTCTGCGATGCCATTATGGCGTTCTGTCTCGTAAATGAACTGGAAGAAAACGTTATTGATGGATCTGCGAATGAAGGCACGAAGGTTGAGAAATTTGCCGTAGATACGATGGAGGGTAGTTTTGAGAAAGTCGCGTTCTCGAGGATCCTCCGAGTCGAAGAGCTCGAGGAGATTAAGGACGAAGGGCTGATCGATGTAACGCTTTGCCATGTTAGTGTTGAAATCGGGGCTTTCGACGAATCTGAGGAAGAATTCATAGACAATTTGTAAATGGGGCCAGGCCAGTTCTAGGACTGGTTCGTCTTCTTCTGGATCAAAGGCATCGCCGGTTGGGTTGACGGGAGGGGGTATCGAACGGAAGAGATTGGTGGCAAACTAGGAGAGGGAATAAGAATAATATAAGGTAGGGAGGGTTGGAGTTGTATAAAGATAGCTCACCATGCTAACGACCTCTGGGTATACATTCTCTGTGATGACAGCTCTCTGGGTGGTGATATACTCGAGCATTTCGTGAAGAGTCTGGGCTTTGATCTGCTTGCCCTTGAGCTCTGCGCTTGCATCATTGAAATCGAACAAGACGCGGCATTGGTGGAGCTTCTTGATGAAGAGCTGGGGACGTTCGCTGGGAGGGGTTTCTAAGGGGAGGGTTGTGAGAATTTATGAATATGTAGAGAGGAGACGAACCCATGAAGGGGGGAAGACGCTCGATGTCAACCTTTTCAGTGACAACGAAGCGACTGCTGCGCTGCTTTCGGGGGGGCTTTCCAACAATGGGTATGGTGTCCTTGGGGCCGGCACGGAGACGGTTAAGAGTGGAGGTGCGGGGAACATTTCCGTTGGAGTGGTCCAAACCGGGGAGGGAAAGACGATCGCGATGTTGCTGATCTGGAGAGGGGTCTGGGCTGACGACAACGATGGGGGGAGCAGGAGGGGGAGGATCTGTTACGGGGCGCGGGGCGGAACGAGGTTGGGGTTGTGGAGGAGGAGGGGTGGGAGTGTTCTTTGTGGGAGGGGGAGGAGGCAGAAAGGAGACGGGGGTTGGGCGGGGATCTTTCTTGGAAGAGGAACTAGAGTCTTGGGAGCTCTTTCTGCTTAGCTGGAGAAGAACAAGATTGAGAACTCGCTTGTAACCCTGGCTGCTAACTCACCAGCGACTTTTTCAAGTTTTTCATCGCGCGTTTAATCAACCCAGCCACTGACCGGAGAATCGATAAACAACAGAACCAAGGGTCACGCGTGACAGACTTTCTTTCAACCATGGCTGGTGAGTGCTAGTTAGCGCTGGAGGACTAATGCTAATGGACGGTCAATATAGCCATCTATGCCGTCTACACATCCCCCTCACACCCACCCATCCCCAACCATCTCCCCACTCTCATCGTCACCCCACACGGTCCGCCCTATTTCTTCTCCTTTTCCTCACCCTGCTCACACTCTGCCACAGGCCAGCCCTCCAACATCCTCTACTCTTATCTTCACACAAACTATGTCAGCTTTTCCTTTTTTATATACCTAATTATTTCCCCCCCTCATCTCATTCCTTCTAGAACACCGAAAACTACCTATTAACTCCCTCTCCTCAGGGTGATCTCTGCGTTGCCAAGCTATTCCCGCCCCGTCCCCGCGAGCCAGGCAAGGCCTCCGCCTCAGATCCAGGCCATTCCTCTTCTTCCTCTTCTCGTGTCGTCCGTTGCGAGGCTTCCAGAAACCTCAAGTGGTCCATAGCCAACACCGGCGTCATCTCTCCCATATACAAGCTCTCTCTCCCCTCCCCCGACTCCCCCGATCTCCCACTCTTCCAAATATCAAAGCCCAATCCAAATGCCGCTTTCTGGAGCATGTTCTATTTTGCTTATGCTGGTCATAACATCCCCCCAAAGCGAATCGAGTTTGGTAAGATCCAGAAGAACCCACCAGGTCCCAACGGTGGCGGCACCCGCATCAGCATCACTGGTAAATCCCCCGAGGAAAAAGCTGTTTGGCAGACCCTCGGTGAGGGAAACGAGGACTGCGTCGAATGGGTCGTCCTCTGCGCTGCCCTCAACTTGCTCGAGTCCGCTTCCGTTTTTATTCTTTCTCATTTATACACACTCACTTTCTCCTCTTCTTCTTCAGCGATGAAATCATGAAGGCCGCAGAGAAGAACCCACCACCTCCCGCACCACCCTCCAATTCATCCACCAACGGCCGCCCAGCAGCCGTTTCTCTGCGCGATCCAGGCCCTGCAAATGGCGGTCCTCCTCCACAAGGCCGCCCAGGTCCAGGGCCAAATCCCGGTCCTCTCCCACCCCAACAACGTCCTCAGCCTCCTCCTCAAAACGGTGCCCCGCCCATGCAAGGCGGTCGTCCTCCAGCAGGCTACGCACCTCCTCCCAGAGGTTTCCCTCCAGGCCAAGGTCCTCCTCCTGCCGGCTACGGCCCGCCAGGTCAGGGTCCGCCTCCCACTGGATATGGCCCTCCAGGCCAAGGAGGCCCTCCTCCACCAGCAGGTTATGGTCCGCCCCCGAATGGTGGTGGACCTCCCGGCGGGTTCGGTCCACAGGGAATGCCAGGTCCCGGTCGTCCAGGTCCCCCTCCGCAAGGCCGACCAGGTCCTGCTCCTCCCGGCAGCTTTGCTCCTCGTCCAGGCCCCCCTCCTGGTCAGATGCCGCAGCCTGCCCCCAATCAGGGTCAAATCAGAAGATTTTAAGTAGATAAATCTCCTTCCTCTCCTCTCTTCTATCATCCTGTTTTTCCATGCCCCTGATTGGTTTGCTTTTCATGGGTTGTCGCTGTATCACGTTTTTATTTATTCTTTATTCCCTTGCTTTCAAGCAGATACCCATGAACTCTCCTCCTTCCCTTCTGCTCTAACTTTCGGTCTATGGCGTCGATAAAAACAATAAATGTTGTATAAATGTCTACTATCCCACACAGGATCAAATAAATGCACATAACTGCTGCATTTTCTACTACTTCTGCGTTGATACCTATGGTGCTCAAGCTTTTTTGATGAACGCTTCCAGTGCGTCCATGGACATTGCTGTGAAAAATAAATAAAAATAAGCTCCGTGGTTGTTTCTTGTACTGGAAAGAAATCCCACATTTGGGCCTCTCGAGGGGCAATCCGAGGGCTGGAAAATGGCACTAAACAACTGTAGGGACGATGTAATACAGCATCGTAACTCACCCCGTGCCCAGACCAACTGTGTCAAAGCACCGAGAGCTAGTTAACCTTGTCAACCAAATTCTAAGAATATGAAAAAAGGCATTACCTCTGGAGACACCAAAGATGACAGTGTAGTACTAGATAGTTCAGAATAGGTTAAACCTCAAGTCACAAGAAAGTAAAACTTTCTCATCCAACCTTGAACTCTGTGAGGCCATAATGGTAGAGCACACAACCTGAATACGAACACGATCAATACCGTTACATAAAGGTGGGTAGAAAGGGCGGCGGACCGGATGTGGCATCAACATTGGGATACGGGTTCTTGGTCTGAAGATATGGAGAGCATTTAGATCCGCGATAAATAATAAAAATAGTAAAACCTCACCTTTCCATGCTCCTTCAAGACATCAGGCGCGACTTGGAATGTCTGGAGACGAGTTGAGGTACGTTGGATGAAAAAATAATAAATTGATAAGCCGACCTTGTTAACAAGTTCGATAATTGGACTGCTCTTCAACTCGGCGCGAGAATCACAGAATTCTTGCAAAGCAATGAATCGAGGGTCAGGGTTTCGAAGCACACCATGTCCGTAACTGTACTATTAATCAGAAAGAAAAAGGCAGAAAGTAAAGGTAGAAACACACACCCAGGAACAACCTGGCCGCTCTTGAGCGTCTTCCAGAGGTACTCCTTGATCTTCTCATGAGTAATATCAGTACCAAGCTCCTTCTGCATGGCAATTTGCCATCTCAAGACTTCTTGATTGGCGAGTCTAATTTTTTTTTGCAATCCAGTGGAAACCCCTCAGACACACGAAAACCACTCACCCATGAAGGGGTCCGGCGAGAGCGAAGAGCGCGGCAGAATACGAGAGATACGGGTCGGACAGAGTCGAGTTGACCAGATCTGGAAATATATGAGGACGTCGTTTACTCGCAAAATGTTAAGGAGTGGACTTACGAGCGGTATGGGCAGATGCATTTCCTCCTTCGTGGTCTCCGTGCAGAGCAATGTAAAGACGAAGGTACTCTGTCAAGCTGTCGTTTGCTCCGTACCCAAGCATGTTGGAATAATTCCCTAATGTACGTAGCATGGATTAACATCTGTGTTGTACAAATGACAGGAGTCGGGCTTACCGACAAGGTCTAGGTCCTTGTTAATGGTAGGCAGAGGGCTTCCGGGTTTATAAACATTGCGATAGATACGCGCGGCAAGGGCAGGGAGCTGGGCAATGAGATTGATGCAGTCCTCGAGTGTGTGAGTCCAGTACTCAGGTTTCTTCATGCCCTTTTCATATGCTGCCTGGAAAGAACTGTCATGGTTCAGGGCAGCGACACCCATACCCAATTGGGTCATGGGATGCAAGGTTTTAGGGAAGCTAAAATTATGATCCAAAATAAGAACGAGGAAACGTAGGATAAAACCAAATGCATTTACGAGTCGACGAGATTTTCCACAAATTTGGGGAGTTCTCCCTTCTCCGCAAGTTCTCGCGAAAGGTCTCGAGTCTGTTCCGGGGTGGGGACTTTTCCAGTGAGCAGCAGCCAGAGCATACTCTCCGGAATGATTTCCTTCCCTCCAGGGGCCGGGGGAAGGACTTTTTGACAGTCAGGAATCGAAAGACCGTGGAACCGGATGCCCTATTGATGTATTGGTCAAACTTGATAACAATTCTCACTAAATATTTTCACCTCAATGGGATCCAGGACTGAGGCCTCCCACAACATTGCCTTCAACCCCCTCATACCACCAATGATATTGTCGACCTAGGGTTACATTATCTATTAATACCCAATACGGAAGGTTACGGGGGTATCTCATACCTTGACATCACCAACGACGGTATTTCCGTGCTCCGCTTTCTAAGAAGCGCCGGAGAAATTAGTAGAGTCAAGCACATAAAGTAGAACAGACCCGTACAAGTTTCTTGAGCTGCTCTTGCTTGAGAGGAATGACCTCCTTGAGGGTATCGCGTAACGACTATAACCGCGGGTAGATTAGGTCGCGTCGAACGTGCCCGGCGTGGCGTTTCTACGATACCTTTGTAGACGCAAAACGCTGTGCGATGGCGGAGGACTTGCGAAGGCCAGCTTGGCGAGAAAGGGTGGCTCTGGACAACATAATTTGGGGATGAGAGCCGAGAAATATCGCTGGCTATTTAAAGCCCGGGTCCCCTAGTATCCCGATTTGGTAACGGCTGGTCACGGTGTAAGAATGACCCGCTGCATGTGGCATGGTTACGTAAGTACGCCTTCCGTTTCAAGCACAACCACACACATTACGGGCAGACATTCCGCCAGCACATCTCGTCGAACACGTCAACATTTATCTCTCCTCTGCTCAAGTATGGCATCCGTGCTTGTCCCCGTCGCATATGTTATAATCATCTTTGGAGGCCTTTTTGTTTTTAGCTTTTTCTATCGTAAACACACTTCAAGTACGTCTCATCGAATATCTCGTTAACCGAAGGCTCATCAGAAACGCGTCACAGTCAAAGTTTACGAACCATATTTTCCTTCACATCCGGAACGCAATGCATACATTACACTCCTTCAACAGACAGACCCACCAGCCCAGGATGCTCTCCTGAAATCGGCCCTTGTCCGACGCGCCATGGCCGATGTCCAACGTGTGCTGCGAATTCGGGAAGACAAACCCGCCATGCAGAACCTCCTCCAAAAGGGATCAATCGGCGACGACCTCTGGAACAGTTTACTCGCTGCAGAGAAAGAACTGGAAGTTGAGATCATGGAAGTAGTCGCCGAGGCCAACACCTATGTCGAAGGATGGGGTCAAGTGATCTTCCCCACCGCAAACGAAATGCTGGCAAATGAAAAAATGCGGTCTGCCTTCGAGCAGATAAACGAGGTCAAGGCCGAGATTGGTATGTTTTCGTTGTAGCTGTCAGCAAATCCCTATTTTACATCAACTTACTAGAATCTAAATATGAAATCAAATCGAGAATGACCATAGTCGCACCTTCAACATCGAATAAACCAGCGAATGGTTTGCTCTCGCCAACATCTGGTGGAGACACTGCGGCTTCCAGTGACAATGAAGGTTCCGTGAATTCAAAATCTGTACGTAATTTCCTCGACCATCTTCGCCGTTTCGATTTAATTGTATCTTCAGAATAAAAAGACAAAGAAGAGAAGGTGATTCAGGGTATTCAGGGAGACATTAATATATGTATACCCATTTGTAATGACCAGCACATGAACATCTCAGCTTCAGATGCAATCCTTGTGAAGCCCCCACCGACTTGCAAAAGATGATAACTTGAATTGAGAAATACAGTAAGGACGAAGTGAAGACGAAGGGCCGAATATAGTATGAGATAGTCGAGGGGTAGCTAAGGTAATATTGGCAATGTTCATCGAATAGTAAGTGCTTTCTCTCCAACTCCCGATCTCGGCTTTCCGGATTTATCGACGTGGTCTAAGCCGAGAACGTCTTCTGGCGCGAATTGATGCTCGTAAATGGTGTCCTCTGTAAAATTGTGTTAGGGATCCAGAAGCTGAATCTAAACCCGGACGTACCATCTTCAATATATGAAGGTTGCTTGAAAGTTGACACTTGGATGAGGGCAAACCGATATTTAACAAGATCCTTGTCAGATACACCTATTCGAGCCTGTAAACGTTTCTTGGTATCTGCGAACTTTTCTCCCTGTTCACTCGTGAGAATTTGTAGAACTTGATATGACAATAAAAAGGACAGACCCGTTTCACCACAAACTTGAAAGGCACTCCATGCGTCCGTTGCAGCTCTTTCGAGAAATGGAACACTCCAATAACCTTGTCGGAATCATCAGCTTCAAGTTCCTCTTGTGGAATCTCCTGTAACATAAGGTAGGTGAACTGATTCGAGGAGCAGTAGTTCTAACGAACCTCTGCATAAAGATCTACTGGCTCTGGAATGTTGCCGATCATTTCTGAACCAGTGAACTCCTTTTGAGTTTTCCCGTCCTTCGAAATTTCGAAAACGCGGATCTTCCCTGTTCCGCCAGACGACATTGTCACCAGTTTCGACAGGTGGTCAGCCAGATCATGTATCATACTTGTCTTCGGTAGAAGGAAAGCATGAGTGCCCTCCTCTTTGTTGTGGATCCCAGTCCATGTAACCTTTAGGCTGCGTTTCGTTTCTAATTCGACAATGCTGACATCCAGCTTCTCGTAAAGGATAACAGTGGTGGTTGGATTTGCGTAGCTTGGAGACATGATTTCCGAAATGCTCTGGTTCAATGATCTCTTCAAAACCATTTTCGGTTGGCCAGTTGTCGGGTTAGTCGTTGTAAAGCGCAGTTTAATCGGGTCGTGTCGAAGGTGTTCGCCAGCTTTCACCGCCATCTAAGAGCCACAATTAATGTGAGCCAACAGCACAAAGAAATAACCACGTACGGTGTCGTAGTTCTGTTTCTTGCTTAGTATGAGGCTGAATTCGGCGTCGGGATCCGGATCTTCGAACTTGGGCTTGAAGATAATCATGACCCTGTTCTGCAGGAAGTCATAGTATTGAACAGGATTTGAGTATAGGCCTTGACTTTCAAGGTCGTGAATTCTATGGGAATCAGACGGGCGATCGAAAACACAAGAATGGACTCACTCCTTCTCTGGCAGGTCGACCTGGAAACAAATCACATCGCCATCTTGAATCTCACTTTGACCAAATGAAAATTTGGGCTTCATGAGCTCAATCATTCCTGGTTTGATTTCCTGTTCGCCATGAGACCATGGCCAAAGGAAAGATTGTTGCAAGGAAAACTTACCTCGTACAACTTGAGTGGTGTACTATGGGTCCAACGCATCCTTTCATTTATCACGGGCACAAGGTCGCCAACCTTGCTTGCTTTGGCCATGTACACCCTTCCAACCCCGTATAGGGACTGTTTCGAAGTATCAAAGTGTTTGAGGAAAATCATTATCGACTGAGGAGGAGGATCCGGCTGAAGTTGATCCGATGAACAACTCGAATCGAAAATATGAATCCAATTCGAATTACCTTGGAAGGGTCGGTGATGACATCGAGGTAAAGTCTCAAATCGTTTTGTCTTGCCGCCATATTATTTCGTATCACCTCAACAGCTGCGACAAAAGTTAGGAATTGCAATAAAATAGTGTAAAGTTTGACGGACTCAGCGCTGGCTCGTTCTCTGGGATGTGGGTATCTGGCCGGACCGTTTTGTTTTGGCGGTTGACAAGCACCCACAAACGGATCTGATTCTCAGGGTAATTGAAATGATTGGCAACGCGACTCTTGAATGTACTGTAATTCTCTTGCTTCAGCACTCGGAAGCTGGGTAGGTCCGACGGGGGCCAGTTCTTCTCGTCGAAGGTGGCCAAGTCAAACCCTTCATGATGGGTAAACGTGTCATCAGTGATAACCTGAAATAAAAGCCATGAGGCTCTGGCCTGTACAAGAGAAAAATATGCAAACCTTAGCCGTCAAGAAAAGATGTTGCTCCTCGCGTTCTCTCTTCTTTGCTTCCACTTGCAGACGTTCTTCATCAATCCTTCGTTCTGGACACATTGAAAGGTGAGCAATGAAATCGTGACCCCTTGAACAAGAGATGGAGCACATACTCAGATGGGCAGGCGTATCGTCCACCGCAAATGGTGCAAGAACCTCATCAATAGCGGACTCGCGGATGTACACCAACATGTATGCGTTTGTAAAGCGCTTCATGGCACGAACTTGGTTGCGTTGCAGAGTGGGCGGCATGCCGTTCAGTGCTTCTCCGCCATAGTTTTCTTCTAAAACTTCCTTGTCTGTGACGGGGGTAACCCTATCGTCGTCAAACTTCAGCCATCGAGTCTCACGATCAGGTTTGATCAGCGCAAAATAATGGCCCCCATGCAGATCACCAGAATGAACAAGGACCCCGTGAAGTTTGTAGACCCAGGGTTGAGACCTATCCGCACTGGCATCAAGGAATTCGTCAAGGTCTATCTCGAAAGGAAATTCGTGTCGGTCGTTGATCTTGACCATCGCGTCCCGTTGTATATCATATTCAAACCTTTTGAGTTGCAAATGAAGGACGGGGGGGAACGATTCGAATATTATACCCTTCTTGGCATCTTGAAGCCCCAGTCCTTCTGCTTGATATTTGTTTTCGCCATCAAGCATCTCAACAGCGACGTAGTCTTTGAATGAATCATAAAGATTCTTGTTGCCTTTCACGTTGAGTTGAATGTCTGGAGCATTCTGAGAAAAAAAAAAGTTAAATCAAATATGTGCAAACTCACCATTGAACTCCTCGATACGAGAGGATTCATATTCCACGTTGACACACTTGATATAACTCTTCATTTTTCCGACGAAGAGCTTGGCGATGGCACCTTCAGCTTGAGTTCCCTAGGATGCCAATATTATAAGCGCTTTGTTTTTGACCAACACAAAGATTCTGTACGTACCTTCATCTTGGACTCTAATTTATCCTGGAGAACGCGATTGAATTCTTGAACATCGTGTTGGAGGAATGAGTCCAAAGATTTCCAGCCAAAAGATTTGGTCAGCTCAGTCGTCCCTGAAAAGGAAAGGCATGAGTCACGAAAATCCTAAAGGAAGAGGAAGGCAACTCACCAACAGGTTGGTCTGAGGTTTGCAGAAGATAGAATACACGCTGCAGTGCTAGGGCGACACTCTCAGTTGGCAGATCATCCTCCGTTGGGATTTGATACACAGCCTAGGTTGACACCGTTAGAAGCGGGAACTGAAGTACCCATGCAAACTTACCTTGCGGAAGTAGCGTGTGCAGAACAAGGATTGAAGAAGAGAGTTCATGTAACACGTAGCTCCTTGATTTTTCAATCCGACAAAGCCAGTTTCCTTCTTAGAGTCGTAGCTGTAAAGGCGTCAGATTAAACGGGCGGTACGATATTCGCGACAACGTACTTGACAAAGTTATGCCACAAGACACCCGTAGGATCCTCCAACACCCTCACATACACTGTTATATCGGCAGTTTCCTCCTCAATCGTGGGGCGCATGTTACCTTCCTGGACGTTGAATAGCTTGCGCAACTCGCTGAACCGTGTAAATCCCCAGTCACATTCCTCAGCGATAAAGCGATGATTTGCATCTATAGCAAGGGGTTGATTTTAGAAACACGCCTTGAGATCAACATCGACACTCACGGCTGACTGTGAAAATAGTCGGATCATGGGGGTTCGAGATAACCAAAGCAAATTGGGCACACGCGTGCCATCCTTCGGGCGCCTTCTTGGGTTCCGCGTAATCAAGGTATACAGACACTGTGTCATTCGGTGGTGCATTGGAGTTGCCAAAAGGGAAGAGTAGAATTCGCCTATTGGCAACGGGAAGGGTGGCATTCAGGTGAGCGAGATCAAAGCTGAAACACGGAAAATGGTCCTGACCATTTATGACCTCCGCATTCGAACTCTGGGCTGGTCAACTTCTTGTCTAGCTTCTTCCAATTGTTTAATCGCCACGAGAAGACTTTAAAATCTTTCATGTCGTGGCCCAAGTCTGGCATATGTTTGGCAGCAAAGGCCTCATCTGCGGGATTGATGACGACACAATAATCAGTATTTAATGACCAAGAGAGCAAGTTGAAAGGCTTACGATCCCGTACCGATACCACTTCGTCTATTTCCATGGGAGGTGCACCGTTTTGCTTCTCATCTAGGACGTCCATCGTGTCGTTCTAAAGAAGAGATCGGCGAACTAGTTGACTTTGGGTGAAAAGAAACGAACCATATCAGTTGCACAACGACAGGACCAGGGATATTCTGCAAAATAATGACTGCTGGATATCAAGAAGAGTGGAAGTTGATGTTAAATGGTGTGCGAAGATACCAGTGCCTGAACAAGTCAGAGAGCAGTGTTCCCTCAAGGTTGCCCGTGCCCCGGCCATTGCCGATGCTTACTCACTGCCCCCTTCCCACGAGTCCACACCGCCAAATTTCTCTTTTCCTCCTACATATCATTGTCATCGTTTAATCTTTATGCGTCTGAAAATCTTACATTGAGTTGCCCTTCTTATTTTTTTTTGTTCCGGCTGATACACGATCCTTAAATTGTCTCGACAGGGAAACATATTGCTTCCATCAGCCTTTCGCTGACCTACTGCCGTGGAATGAGTCAAAATCGTGTAAGATCAATCCGGAGGGCACGGATGGTCGTTCTGGCATCGTTTTGAAGTTGGTTCAGCCGAGTTTATACTCACCGTCTCCCTCTTGGATGAAGCAGATTGCATATTTTACATGCGATCGTGGTGTGATTCACATTGCTTACCGTCGGGTGTTCTGCAATTTGGCAAACATTTTCTATAACCAAGTTGTACTTACTGTAGTATGAAACGCAAATGTTATTGACTACACGTTGTTGGCTTTATTACATACCCACATACTTACCCCAATTGGAAAACCGTGCAGCAAACAGGCGTTCCTTTCGCCTCATGTCGAGAGAACGCCCTTATAGCTTCTCCAACCGTGTTTGCCTCTTGTTTTGTTTTTCTTCGCATTTGGCAACGTCCTGGATCTATAAGAATCCCATTGTACTCTTTCTGGCGAGTCTGCATGAAAGGTTTCTTCTCGCGTTTACACGACTCCCAAACGGGCCATTCAAAATCTGCCTTACGAGAATCTTACAAATTCTGGACCCCAAGCACTGACACTGAGCGAGCTAAGCCAATTCCTGATCATGGAGAGCCTGTCGCCACACATTCATATCGTCCGCATGCCGAAAAACGAGGTTCCAGCCGGCCACCCAAACCAGTACCTATTGTCCCAGCGCCTACCTACGAAAGGCGTGTCGGGCCAACAGCAGGTCCTTCAACGGAGAAGGTGGTCTCTCCTCCAAGTCGACCAACACCGGGTCCCTCGCAATCACAATACACTTATGTACAACCCACATCCAAGGCAACGTCAACACGGCCTAACAAGGACATAAAGGCACCACCACCACCTCCAACCACAGGACCATCTTATTCTACAAGGACATGGACCTCACGCGACAACCCTGCTAAAAGCCATCGATACGAATATGCAAAGCATAGCAGAGACACTCCTACTCGAGACATTCCTACTCATGAAATATGGTTGCCCCCAAATGTGGCATCCACATCGAAGCAAGGTGAAAGAAAGAACAGGGACAAGAATGATGCCTCAAACAGATATCGTCAGCACAACGAGGAAAGGGAGCCCGTCTTGGATAGCGGAAGAAGGGAGAGGACGCATACAAAGGATAGAGGCAAGGAAAGGGAGGAGAGAATTGGCCACCATGGCAGAGATCGAGAACGGGATGAGAGGGCTCGCGATTGGGAACGAGAGAGAGAGCGAGAGAGAGTTCGCGAACGAGAACGGGAAAGGGATCTTGCAAGGGAAGAACATGACCGTGTCAAGGCTCGGGAGAGAGAGAGAGAAAGAGAAAGAGAAACGGAAAAAGAAAGAGAGAAGGAACGCGAGCGCGAAAGGGAGAAGGACAGGGACAGGGAAAAGGAAAAGGAACGAGAGCGTAAAAAGGAAGCGGAACGAGAGCGCGAAAAGGAGAAAGTACGAGATCGCGAAAGAGAGAGGGAGCGCGAAAGGGAAATGGAGAAGGAACGAGATCGCGACCGTGAAAAAGACCGCGAAAGATACCGCGAGAGAGAACGGGAACGAGATCGCGGGCGCGATCGATACTACGACAAGGAGCGCAGAGAGCGAGAGAAGGAACGCGAGAGAGAAAGAAATCGTCCA